>Ga0134104_1000773_pt1 | contig 34341 bp, 31 predicted proteins | sample 15_3_2metaG_FD_94455 | JGI IMG/M metagenome (GOLD analysis project Ga0134104, IMG submission 94455) | Switchgrass degrading microbial communities from high solid loading bioreactors in New Hampshire, USA - 15_59_3.3_214_A2 metaG | ecosystem: Engineered > Bioreactor > Semi-continuous > Anaerobic...
ATAAATTTTAAACCTGCATTCCCCGTTTCTTACTTCCACCCTCGCATAGCCCACGTTTTTTCTTTTTATACCGTTAGTGTATACATACATATAAGATACAAATCTTTTATAATCAGCCAAATAATCACGCTCCCTTGCCATACATAAATTAGGCTGTTTCACGATTCTATTCAATATATTCCGCAAATCCTCTCATTATGCCAAAGCGGACTCCACTAATGCGAGTAAAATAATAAAGTTCTTAACAGTAGGTTCCGGAAAACCGATTAATTTGAATAAAATAAAAACACCCGCCGTATTTTGCTTGTAACCGGGTGCCAGTAAAATGCCCGGTCAGAAAACGAAACACGTCGGGTGGAGCGTAGTTTTATTATTTCTATTGTGTAATTTTATTCCTTTTGTGTAATTTTAATTACAGTAATTGTTTTAGATTATTGAATCATGCTGTGATATTCCTGCAGGGAACGGACTCCTTTGGCTGTATTGAATTTAATTTCCTTAATTCCGGCTATGGTTGCCCTGGCGGCGGCCATGGTGGTTACGTAGCAAATTTTGCTTTTTATGGCAGCCTTTCTTATGTAACTGTCGTCGTCAGCGCCTTTTTTGTCTATCGGGGTATTGACAATAATATCAATTTGGCCGTTGGCAATTGCATCCAGTATGTCCGGTCTTCCCTTTCCAAGCTTATGAATTTTTTTCGCCGGAATGCCGTTTCGCACGATAACGTCATAGGTTCCCTTTGTGGCCAGGATTTCAAAACCGCACTCCGCAAACCCCCTGGCAACTTCCGGTAATTCCTCCTTGTCCCTGTCGTTTACGCTTATAAGCACAGTCCCGGATAAAGGCAATCTGAGATTGGTTGCCTTCTGGGCTTTATAAAACGCTTCTCCGAAGGTTTCGGCAAGGCCCAGAACCTCTCCGGTCGAACGCATCTCAGGGCCCAGCACCGGATCCACTTCCGGAAACATATTAAACGGAAATACAGCCACTTTCACCCCATAATGAGTAAATCTTTTTTCCTTCAGAGCGGGAACCGGAGAAGGCAGGCCCAGAAGCGGGCCCACCATGATTTGCGTGGCAAGCCTTACCATCTGTATATCGCATACTTTCGATACCAAAGGAACGGTTCTTGATGCCCTGGGATTTGCCTCCAGTACATAAACAACACCGTCTTCTATGGCATACTGGATGTTCATCAGTCCGCAGACATTCAGTTCTTCAGCTATCTTAATCGTATACTCCTTAATTGTATCGAGGTTTTCTTTCGGGATATGCAATGACGGTATTACGCAGGCGGAATCCCCCGAATGAATTCCCGCCAGTTCGATATGTTCCATGACGGCCGGAACAAACGCATGGGTACCGTCACTGATGGCATCCGCTTCACATTCCAGAGCATTATGCAGGAAGCGATCTATTAATATCGGTCTGTCGGGCGTAACACCGACCGCCGCATTCATATATGTTTTCATATCCTCATCGTCACGGACTATCTCCATACCCCGGCCTCCGAGAACATATGAAGGCCGTACCATAACCGGATATCCGATTTTCTTCGCAATTTGAAGGGCTTCTTCAACATTGACGGCCATTCCGGACTCGGGCATGGGTATAGACAGTTTATCCATCATTTTGCGGAATCTGTCCCTGTCCTCCGCCAGATCAATGGTCTCCGGCGTGGTTCCCAGAATGTTTACTCCGTTTTTCTTAAGTTCCGCCGCCAGATTAAGCGGTGTTTGCCCCCCGAATTGTGCAATTACCCCCAAAGGTTTTTCCCTTGCATAAATATTCAAAACATCTTCTATTGTAAGGGGTTCAAAATACAACCGGTCAGAAGTGTCATAATCCGTGGATACGGTTTCCGGATTGCAGTTTATAATAATTGTTTCAACGCCCATGTCCCTTAAGGCGAAAGCGGCATGGACACAGCAATAATCGAATTCAATACCCTGTCCTATACGGTTTGGACCGCCACCCAGAATTATTACCTTTTTTCCGGAAGAGACCTTATCTTTATCTTCTTTTATATGATAGGAGGAATAATAATATCTGGCATTTTGCGTACCGCTTACATGGATGCTTCCGAAAGATGCCGTAATGCCGGCGGCCATTCTTGCTTTTCTTATGTCCGCTTCTTCTATATCAAGAATCTTGCCTAAATATTTATCAGAAAAACCGTCAAGTTTTGCCTGCCTTAATACGTCTGCCGGAGGGACCTGCCCTTTATATTTTTTAAGGTTCTCTTCTTCTTCCACCAGCTCTTTCATCTGCTCGATAAAATACGGCATTATTTTTGTCAGCTCATGGAGTTCCTCCACCGTAGCCCCTTTTCTTAAGGCTTCGTACATAATAAATTGTCGTTCGCTTGTGGGGACATGAAGCATATCCAGGAGTTCCTCCTTTGTTTTGGATGCGAAATCTTTTGCTCTTCCGAGCCCGTAACGCCCGATTTCGAGACTTCTTATGGCCTTCTGGAAAGCTTCTTTATAGGTTCTTCCTATACTCATGACTTCTCCCACGGCTTTCATCTGGGTTCCCAGCTTGTCCTCGGCCCCTTTGAACTTCTCGAATGCCCAGCGGGCGAATTTAATTACCAGGTGTTCACCGTCGGGAACATACTTATCGAGAGTACCGTATTTGCCGCACGGAATTTCGTCAAGAGTGATTCCTGTGGCCAGCATGGCGGAAACCAGAGCTATGGGGAAACCCGTAGCCTTGGACGCCAGCGCGGAAGATCTGGAGGTTCTCGGATTAATCTCAATTACGACTATACGGCCGTTTTCAGGATTGTAGGCAAACTGAACGTTGGTACCGCCTATCACGCCTATGGCATCGACAATTTTGTATGCCTGTCTCTGAAGCTCATCCTGTACCTCTCGCGGAACGGTAAGCATCGGCGCACAGCAGAAGGAATCTCCCGTATGTATGCCCAAAGGATCTATATTCTCGATAAAGCAAACGGTAATCATATTTCCGGCCGAATCCCTTACCACTTCCAGCTCCAGTTCCTGCCATCCGAGCAAACATTCTTCCACCAGGACCTGATGTACCAGACTGGCCTTAAGGCCCCTGTCAACGACGGTTTTTAATTCGTCGACGTTATATACCATTCCCCCGCCTGTACCTCCCAGGGTATATGCGGGCCTTATTACCACCGGATAAGACAATTTTTCGGCAATTGCAAGAGCTTCCTCAACACTGTACGCCACCTCGCTTCTTGCCATGTCTATTCCCAATAAAGACATTGTTTTTTTAAATTCAATCCTGTCTTCTCCCCGTTCAATGGCTTCAACCTGAACCCCTATGACTTTTACATTATATTTCTTCAATACCCCGGCTTTTTCCAGCTCCGAACATAAATTTAGGCCGGATTGTCCTCCAAGGTTCGGCAGGAGTGCATCTGGCCGTTCTTTTTCAATAATTTGTGTAAGCCTATCCACGTTCAGCGGCTCAATATAGGTTACATCCGCTGTAGAAGTATCCGTCATTATGGTTGCTGGATTTGAATTGACAAGAACCACTTTATAGCCCAGTTTTTTCAAAGCCTTGCAAGCCTGTGTGCCCGAATAGTCAAATTCACAGGCCTGGCCGATTACTATAGGTCCGGATCCGATAATCATTACCTTTTTAATGTCTGTCCGTTTACTCATATAATCCTCCTTAAAATAACTGATAAATATACATATATATAACAAAGAGCCTCGTTTGTGAAACTCCTGTATCTACATAATAAAAACGGGCAAAAACATATGAAGTTTCATACGGGGTGTTCTTTATTTTTTCATATATATTAATCTATAATTTATATTTATGCAACAGTTATTTTAAAAATTTCATAATCATTCGGAAAGACGATTGGCTATATTTATAAATTGCTCCAGACTCAAGGCCTCGCCCCTGATATCTTTAGGCAGTCCGAGTAAATCCAGAATTTCCGATATCGTATTTTTGTCATAAGGCAAGCCTTCAAAATTGGTTACCGCGTTTACAAGCGTTTTCCGTCTTTGGTTGAAAGCCGCCCTGATCAGGGTAAACAATAGCTTTTCGTCCCTGACAAAATAAGGAGAATTATCGTAAGGTGTAAGATTAACTACTGCCGAACCCACCTTCGGACGGGGCAGAAAACAATTCGGCGGCACATAGGCAACAATATAGGGCCTTGCATAAAATTGCACCGCCAGAGACAGTGCTCCATAATCTTTTGATCCCGGCAGGGCTTTAATGCGCTCCGCCACTTCTTTTTGAATCATTACCGTTACGCCTGCCAAGGGAACATGATTTTCAAAAAGGCCCATAATAATTGGAGTTGTTATATAATAAGGGAGATTTGCCACGACTTTGATTGGTTTGCTTTCGTTATATGTCTTAACCAGTGATGCAATATCTACTTTCAGTATATCTTCATTCATTATTGTTACATTTTTATACGGTGACAAGGTTTCATTAAGAATGGGAATAAGATTTTTATCTATTTCAACTGCCACGACTTTTCCGGCATTTTCACATAAATACTGAGTCAGAGTCCCTATTCCGGGCCCTATTTCCAGTACAAAATCTTTTTCAGTTATGTCCGCAGCTTTTATTATTTTTTCAAGGACATGGGTGTCGATAAGAAAGTTCTGTCCGTATTTTTTTTGCAGCACAAAACCGTATTTATTAAGTATCTCAATGGTGTTTTTAGGAATCCCCAGTTTGTCCATTTTTTACCCTTTCGTCTTAAAATAAAACTTCTTTGCGTTTTCGTATGTGATGCGTATTACGGTATCATAATCTATATTTTTAATCCTCGCTATTTCCCGGGCAATTAACGGAAGGTTTAAGGAACTGTTTCTTTTGCCCCTGTAAGGAACCGGCGACAGATATGGACTGTCTGTTTCAAGTACCAGCTGTTCCAAGGGTGCATATTCCACGACCTCCTTAAGTTTTCTTCCGTTGGTAAATGTCACCACTCCGCCTATGCCTAAATAAAATCCCATATTCAGGTATTGCCTTGCCTGCTCCACTCCATATCCGAAACAGTGTAAAATAGCGCCCATTTCCTCTGCTTTTGCTTCCTTCATCATATTATAGGTATCGTTTGCGGCATCCCTGCTATGAATGACCAGGGGCAGATTAAGTTCCCTGGCCATTTCCATCTGCCTTGCAAACCATTTTTTCTGAATGTTTCTGTCCGGAGTGTCCCAGTAATAATCCAGCCCTATCTCACCGACAGCCACTACTTTTTTATGTTTTGCCTTTTCCTTAAGCCACAAAAGTTTATCTTCATCCAATTCGGCCGTTTCCTCTGGATGCACTCCCACCGTGGCATAAATATAATCATAAGCATCGGCAAGATTAAGGGATTTATCCACGGTATTTATGGAAGAACTGACATTTACGACATATTTTATATTATTTTTCGGAAGATTTTCAAGAAGCTCTTTTCTGTCTTCGTCAAACGCCTCATCCTCATAATGGGCATGGGTTTCAAATATCATTTGTCCGACCTCTTTTACGTTTATAATTATGTTCAAAATCCCGTTTTGTTTTGCCTGTTAGCTCAAATCCTTGTTTTTATTTTCAAATTATTCAAATAATATCATTTTTATATTCTGATTTTTTTCCGCATTTTTTTATGCATAACATTATTATATTTATTTTTTTGTGATCCATAATCCCGTTTATTATATAACAGGTTTTTACACAAAACAATACCGGAACAGACCGGTTGTTATTAATTTATCTTTATTAATTTATTATAATTTTGTGCAGTATATACAATTCCTTACAATCGGCCGGTTGACACATTTTTGACATAATTTTGATCCCGGTACCTGGTACCTTAATGAACATATTTCAGGTTTTGACGGGCTACCTCGGCCAGCCCGAATACGGTCGCAACCGGAGTGGGCTTTTTATCTCTCATCTTCCATCTGGGGAAAAACCGGGTAATATGAAGAGGAATATCGGGCCTTATACCTGACAGCCATTTTGATAGCTCATATATTTCATCTTCACTGTCGTTTTCACCGGGAACTATAAGGGTGGTTATTTCCACATGGCAGTGCCGGGCCGCAATCTCAATGGTATTTTTAACCGTTTCCAAGTCCCCCTGAAGTTTTTTGTAAAATTCCCGGGTAAACCCCTTAAGATCAATATTAAAGGCGTCAACCACATCAAGAAGTTCCAGTAAAGGCTCCTCGCAAATATAGCCGTTGGTTACAACCACATTTTTAAGGCCTCTTTTTTTTGCCAGCCTTGCGCAGTCTCTAACAAATTCATATCCTATCAGGGGTTCATTATAAGTATAGGCAAGGCCGATATTTCCCATTATTTTAAGTTCATAAGCTTTTTCAACCAAATCCTCACAGCTTATTTCTACGTATTCTATATCTGTGCCTTTTACCATGGATATGTCGCAGTTTTGGCAGAAAGGGCAACGCAGATTACATCCATAGCTTCCTACGGACAAAACTCTGCTCCCGGGATAAAAATGATATAAAGGCTTTTTCTCTATCGGATCCAAAGCTATGGACGTAATCTTTCCGTAATTTTCGCAAACCACTTTTCCTCCCCTGCAGATCCGTCCCCGGCAAAAACCCAGTTGTCCTTCGTCAAGCTTACATCTGTGAGGACATACCTTGCATTCCGCTTTCACCGGTTTATGTCCCTCCTATCTGACAGCGGCTTGTTCCTACCTGTGCCTTACCACTTCAAAACGCTCTATCTTGACATCTTCGTTATCATATATTCCCGCTTTTCTTTTCGCAATGGAAATCTGTTTTTCCACGGTGTCAACCCCCTCCAAATCCGGAAGGAGAAGGCCTCTTCTTCTGCCTGAGCTTACTATGACTCCGTATCGTTTTACATCCAGTTCATCAAGTGACGATACCGGTTCCGGTTCTGAAAGTACATCCACGCTGTAAACCAAGTCCGGAAGCTCGTCTTCCCTGACTGCAGGAAAACGGGGATCTTCAACTCCGGCACTTACGGCATTTCTTATTATTTCTTCCGCTATGCTTCCCGTAACCGGGGATATGGTTCCGATACAGCCTCTTAATTCACCGTATTTCTTAAGCGACACAAACACGCCCGCCCTTTTTTTTGTCATCTCCTCCGGCAAACCGTCAGGTATCTTAGAATATTTTCCGGTCCTGATATAAGTTTCCAAAGAAAGCCTGGCCAGCCGTACGTAAGCGTCCTCCTTCCTTTGCCTTTCCTTAGCCAGTTTCTCCTGTTCTTCCTTGAAAATTATGTCAAAATGCCTTTTCTCATCCTCGCCGGTTATTTTATAGGCGCAAATTCCGTAACCGACTCCGAACGGGCCTTCATAAGACAAAAAGTCAGGCTCCACTTTAAGGCCGCTTAAAGCCCCTGCCATGATAATAAAGGACCTTAATCCGCATTCTGCGGCTGCTTCACAGAAATCAGGAGAGAATTCAAGGAATTTTAAGAAATCTCCTTTTTTCATGGCTTCCGTTATCTCTTTGTCAAATTGAACCCCTTCATCGGCATATCCGTACGGCCCGTCTTCCTTAAGTTTATGAGACAAATCGCCGCTTGCAACAAATACTGTTTTTCTGTTAAGCTTGTCCGCCGTTTCCCTGATGCATCTTCCGAGCCTGTAATGATCCAGAACCGAAAGACCGGATAAACCGATACGCACCAGTTTATAATTTTTATAATATTGATCTATAAAGTACAGCGGAACCATGGTTCCGTGATCCAGATTAGGATCCCTTTCACCGAGAGTTCCGGCTTCAATACTTCTTTCTTCCGCCAACCTTTCAAGTTCTTTTACAAACTCCACGTCATATTCAACGGAAAAAGATACTTCCCTTGCCCCGAATCTTCTGAAATCTCCTTTGGCTTTGGCTCCCGGAGATATGTGAAAATAATCGGAGTACATTACTGAATGGGGCGATGTAACAATAATGGTTTCAGGAGCAAGTTCCGATATCCGTTTTGCAACTTCATGGTAACTGTCAACGGTTTTTTGTATTTTCCTTTCCTCACCCTTACCGATTTGGGATACTATCAAAGGGGGGTGAGGAACAATAAAAGCTCCCAATATGGGCATAATATCCCCTCCTTTAATTTCAATTTGCCTAATATAATTGAAAACATTAAATGATGTCAGAATTTGGCTTGCCTTTATAAACGCAGTGTATATGAAATCCGAGCCAGTATCATGTGTTAAAATTCTTCAGGATATCTTATTAAAATATTAGAATACCAGAGCGACTTAAAACAAGTTATTAAAAGTATCTTTAAATCTGCTAAAACATGTATATAAATTCTTAATTTATCTTTTTATAGATTTTACCTCTTTTTATTATATTATGCAAATATTGCAAGGCAATTAAACTTTGCCGGATACGTCCGCAATCAAAAGCACGCGCTTGCTTATGATTGTAAGACCGGCTGCGGTATTTATCTTGCATAACCTGACAGGAAATCAGTAAAAAACCAGATTGGTTATTATTACACTTGCCACTGTACCGGCCAGAGTCGCCACAAGAGCCCCCGCCAGCGTATACCTGGTCTTTTTAACGCCTGCTGCCATAAAATAAACGGCCATTGTATAAAATATAGTTTCCGTACTGCTTAATATTATGGATATCAGCCTTCCCAGATAAGAATCCGGTCCGTATTCCTTAAAAATGTCAAGAAGAAGGCTTGTGGCCGCCGAGGACGAAAACATTTTGACCAGTACTATCGGTAAAAGCTCCGACGGGAAATGCAAAAAATCCGTTACCGGTTTCAGCATATCCGACAGCAAATCCAAAGTACCTGAAGACCTCAATATCCCTATGGCAATCATAAGACCGATAAGTGTGGGTAGGATATCTATAACAACCTTAAAACCTTCTTTCGCCCCTTTAATAAATTCGTCAAAGATAGGCGTTTTCATCAGTAAGCCCATTCCTATTACATAAAAAAATATAAAGGGCATAATGTAATCGGACACATATACAATAAAATTCATACAATCCCCTCTTTAAGTTTATTCTTCAATAAATAACGGCAAGATAATAAAAGCCCGTATTGCGGCAATAGCCTGTTTACAGCCAATATTAAATACTTACTTTTTCATCTGCCGTTTCTTCTTCCCATACCGCTTATTTTCCTTGCCGTTACGGCAAAAATAACTCCCACCAGGGTGGATATGGCGGTGGCTATTATCCCCGACATCAGTATTTCTGCCGGATTGGCAGAACCGTACTGGCTCCGGTATGCAATAATATTCACCGGAATAAGCTGAAGGGAGGAAATATTGACAATCAACAAGGTACACATATCACAGCTTGCAACTTCCCTGTCCCCGTTTAATTTTTTTAATTCCTTCATGGCCATTAATCCCATGGGTGTTGCAGCCCATCCAAGGCCCAGAATATTTGCTATCATATTGGATGCTATGTATTCGTTTACAATATGATCTTTGGGTATATCGGGAAAAAGGAAACGTATCACCGGCCTTAACGCTTTCGTAAATGAAGCCACCAAACCGCACTTTTTTGCAACCTGCATCATACCCGTCCACATGGCCATTACTCCCAGCATGGTAATGCATAAAGAAACCGCTTCTTTTGATGAGTTAATTGCTGAGTTGCCCACTTCGGAAATATTGCCTTTTAAAGCTCCCACCACAATGCCTATCAGAATCATGAAGCCCCACAAATAGTTCAACATCTGAGAATCCGCCTTAATTTACTCTTTTTTATTAAAACTATATTCAAAAAACCGATATTAAAGTCCTAAGATTTTCACAATTATAGTTGGATTTGAATCTCTTTTACATATATTGTTTAAAATGTGCTATCTTTTGACAATTATTTTAATTGACATTGAAAATTCGCTGTGGTATTTTATATAAATGCTATATACAAAAAATGTAATTAACAGGCTATGTGTATAGCAATATCCCAATATACCTGAAAAAAGGAGGCAATTTTTATGAAAGGAACAGGCATTGTAAGAAGACTCGATGAATTGGGAAGAATAACACTTCCTATCGAACTTAGAAGAACTTTGGACATAGGTGAAAGAGATCCCCTGGAAATTTATGTCGACGACGGAAAGATTATTCTTCAAAAGTATGAGCCTTGCGATATCTTCACAGGCAGCAAAGAAAATCTGATTGAGTACTGCGATAAGAAAGTATCCAAGGAAACAGTTATTGAGCTGGCAAAACTTGCTGGAATAATCGAATAATACTACATATTGGAATATCTGAATTTAAAAGGGGTGCCCCATACGTCATCATCCATAATGGGGCACCCAAAATTTTATTTTGCTTTAAACTTTAAACATATCGATTCAGATCTTTCGTTTTTCTGATTATCAGTTTATTACCGGCCGTTCTGTTTTTCTTTCTGGATTTTTACGGAGAACGTGGTACCGTTCCTGACACTGTAATATTCACCAGAAGGCTCATTACCATTATATATTTCTCCTATAACATAATAACCTGGCTTATCGGCCATAATTTCCTGTCCGTTTTCATCCAGATACGGCTCCGGTACCCCGGCCTGCGCCGTATAATTGACACAGCCGGTTTCTTCGTTATTAGTATAAAATACTTTCTGCATTAATCCGTCTTCCAGCCCGTAGTTAAACATACCGCTGGTCTTTGTTATCAATTCCTGCCGATTACCTTCCTCATCCTTTACATGTTTTGCTTCGACCGTTCTTCCCATGCCGTTTGGCATATTATTACTCCATTCACCCTGATAATAATACCAATCGATCCCTTTTTCCGGGTTCAGCACAAAATAAATTCCGATACCCTTTTTCATTTCGTCTTTAAAACCGCCGGCATAAATTGTATTCTTATCATAAATCATCATTCCGTATGCCATCGTAAGTTTTACATCCCCGGAGGGGCTATAATAATAGGGCGCCAAAGGAGCTATTACATCTGTAAAAAAGCCATCCTTCATAATGCGTGTTATGGCTTCCGTATCGGCTACATTTAAGGCAATATAAAGTTCATTTAAGATTCTCTGTTTTTCTTTCTTTTGTTCAATAAGCTCGTTGGCCTTATCAAGTATTTCCTTTGCCGTTTTGCTTTCGTAACTTCTTAAATAATTTTGGAGTATAGCCCTGGCTGTTTCGTATTCATCAAGCGATATATACAGTTCAGCCATTTGCGTATATGCCGTATCAACCTGAGGCATAAGCCTTATGGCTTCGGCATAATTATTAAGGGCCTCTTCATAATTTTCCTGATATATATACTCCGACGCCTTGTTTAATATTTCTTCATATTTTTGTTCCTTCAGTTTTTGATCCACATAATTCAATTTCAGCTTCAGTTTATCCGATTCGATTAAAGCCATTCCTTCTTCGATTTCTTCCTTCGCCAGGTCATATTTTCCCATGGCAATATAAGCATCGACAATTTTTACATAAGTTGTTTCTTCCTTGCTCTTAATAAGTTTGGCATTCTCGTATTCATTAATTGCCTTGTCATACTCCTCGTTGGCATAATATGTGTCACCGTAAGATATTAACTGATAATAATTATAATCGGCTTTCCTGGCCGTAATCTCCTCTATCTTTTCCTTGAGCTCCGTCGTCTTTCTTTCCTCATAGCTGCTTCTTAAAACCTCCAGGGCTTTATCATAATCATTAATGCCGGCATACGCTTCCGCAAGACCTATGGACAACACATCCTTGTTTCCGTACTTCATGGTCATTGCTTTCTTGAAAGCCTCTATCGCTTCTTCATAGCTTCCTGCATCCAGATATTCCTGCGCCATTACGGCCTGTTCTTCATACCTTCTCCTCGCCCTATAAATATTGTAAGAGACTAAAACGGCCACCAATAAAAAAAGTACAACAAAAACGAACATCAGCCGCCTTTTATATTTTTTAAATATTTCTTTAATCATTGCCACACCTCCAAAAGACAGGGAAATTACTTAAAGTCGTCCTTCAAAAGCGCTCTGTAAACATCCCTCTTGCTTATGCCTCTGTCTTTTGCAACCCTCTTCATCGCTTCCTTTTTTTCCAACCCCATATCCAAATACATTTTCAGGTGTTCCGAAACGGTTTTTTCCATCCACCGGCTCTGCTGGTCTTCCTCAATCTCCTTCATCGATTTGCCTTCAAGTATTATTATATATTCACCTTTAGGTTCCTCTTTTTCAAATACTGCAATTGCCTCCGAAAGACTTGTCCTTAAAACGGTTTCATGAATTTTTGTAAGTTCCTTAATCACAGACAGGTTTCTCTCACCCATGGCTTCATACAATTCTTTTAATGTCTTCAGTAATCTGTGGGGTGCTTCATACAGGATAACTGTACGGGTATCATCTGCTATTTCATCAATAATCCTTTGCCGTTCCTTTTTATCCGGCGGAAGGAAAGCTTCAAACGAAAATCTTCGTGTGGAGAGTCCGGATAAGGTAAGGCCCGTTATCAAAGCGCAGGGGCCGGGTAATGATGTTACTTCAATCCCCGCTTCATAAGCCATTCTGACCAAATCCTCCCCGGGGTCGGAAATCGCCGGTGTTCCGGCATCCGTTATAAGGGCAATATTCTTTCCGGATAACAACTGCTCCACAAGATACTTGGCCTTTTCGGTTTTATTATGTTCATGATAGCTGGTCATCGGTGTATCTATACCATAATAATTCAGAAGCTTTATGCTGTGTCTGGTATCTTCGGCAGCAATCAGATCGACTTCTTTTAATGTCTTAATAACACGAAACGTTACGTCCTCAAGATTTCCTATAGGAGTCGCACATATATATAGTTTACCGGACATTTTTATCATACCTTTCCCATTAGCATCAAAACTCTGCCGGTTTATTTCACCAGTTATTTCAATATCCGTATATTTCCTTAATTTCGTTGGTATAACACCCCGGTTCTTTATATACAATCAAAGGGGCTTCCACAGTCAGGTTCCTCCCGCCTCCTTTAACAAATTCCATAAGTACCATATTGGGTTCTTTGTCTATATAAGGATACACCAGTCTCATACGCTTTGGTTCCAGTTTATACAGACAGCAGGTATTGATTATATCAACCAGTCTGAACGGTCTGTGAACCATATAAAATCTGCCGCCCGGTTTAAGAACTGCGGCCGTTTCACGAACCACATCCTCCAGAGTGCAAAGTATTTCGTGCCTGGCTATGGCTTTTGCAGAATTCGGATTTATAAGACCATGACTTTGGTTCATATACGGAGGATTGCTGGTAACGACATCAAAGGAAGCCGTTCCGAATATTTTTGAGGCCTCCTTGATATCACCCTGAACTATATCAATTTTATCTTCAAGCTTGTTAATGATGACGCTTCTTCTTGCCATATCTGCACTCTCTTCCTGGATTTCCAGTCCTGTAAAGTGCCTTCCTTGCGTCTTAGCTTCCAACAGAATCGGAATAATCCCGGTCCCCGTACCCAAATCCAGTACGGTTTCACCGGGAAAAACTTTCGCGAATCCGGACAGCAGTACCGCATCCATCCCGAAACAAAAATGTTTTGTATTCTGTATTATTTTATAATTGTTTCTGTTAAGGTCGTCCAAACGCTCTCCGGGTTTTAAAAGCATATCCGAATTATCCATATTATTCATCATCAAGAAGGGATTTTCCTTCTTCCTTCTCCAACAGTTCAAGTTCTCTTAATTCTTCATCCTCAATATTATTAGCCTTTTCCTTTTTCTTTTTGGGCGTAAATATCAAATCCTCTGCCTTGTATTCCCGAACTTCCTTTTCGTCGTTATCCAGTGTTACTATAACTTTCACCAACTGTTTCAGGACATTGACGCTTTGAACTTCTCCCTTCAGGTTATCGTTGGTTGTAACAGTGTCTCCTATATCAGGAAGCTTTGCATTCAGCTCTTCATATGCTTCCTGTTCATTTTTTAAACAGCACATCAGTCTGCCGCAGACACCGGATATTTTCGTCGGGTTAAGGGAAAGATTTTGCTCCTTGGCCATTTTAATCGAGACGGGAGTAAATTCCGACAAATGGGTATTGCAGCATAAAGTCCTTCCGCATATACCGATTCCTCCCATGATTTTCGTTTCGTCCCGTACCCCGATTTGCCTCAGTTCAATTCTGGTCTTAAAAACGGAAGCCAAATCCTTGACCAGCTCCCTGAAGTCAATTCTGCCGTCAGCAGTAAAGTAAAACAGCACCTTGTTGTTATCAAATGTATATTCAGTGTCTATAAGCTTCATTTCAAGACCATGCTTCTTGATTTTTTCAAGACAGATTTTGAAGGCTTCTTTTTCCTTCTCCTTATTCCTTCTTTCTATTTCGTCATCCTCGGGAGTTGCTTTGCGGATTACGGGTTTTAACGTTTGAATGATTTTCTCGTCTTCTATTTCCCTTAATCCCAAAACCACTTTTCCGTATTCCACTCCTCTTGCGGTTTCGACGATTACGTTGTCGCCTATGTTTATATCATAACCGGAGGGATCAAAATAATAGATTTTTCCCGCCTTTCTGAATCTCACACCTATTACCTTAGCCATTGTAATTCTCCTTTATGTCCAGTAACATCAATTCTATAGTTATGTCAAAATTGACGTTGGAATTCAGTTTCATCCTGGCTTCTTCCATAGCCTTGATGATTCTATCGATTTGATCGTAACTTCTTACATTAGCCTGTTTCTTAATTATCTGATACTCGTCCCTGAATAATAAAAGATTTGGATCGTTTGTAGCTTTCAGCATTAAAACGTCCCGGAACCATAACAACATTATATCAATGTAGTCAAAAACAGAATCTTTGTTATCAGAAATGGTCTTTATCCCCGATATTATCTCATGAAGTTCCATATCATCGATATGTCTGAGTATATGGAATATATCATCCTTTTTCTTTTCAAAATCCTCCGAAGATGCGTATTTTATTGCCTTGCCCACATTTCCTCCCGAAAAGTCTGCGGCTATCTCCGCCTTATAATCCGGTATCCGGTATTTTTCCATTAAAAATTCCTTAATAAGCTGCCTGTTAACCGGTTTTAAATTCAAAACAACGCACCGTGAAAGAACGGTCGGCAAAAGCGTATTGATATTACAGCACAGCAATATAATTACGGCATATTCGGGAGGTTCCTCTATTGTTTTTAACAAGGCATTTTGTGCGTTTTCTGTCATTTTGTCGGCATCTTCGACAATATAAATTTTATAAGGGCTTTGATATGGTTTTATTAAAACATCCGCATTAATTCCGGTCCGGATTTCATCCACACCGATGCTGTTTTTTTCATTGTTTATCCACAAAATATCGGGGTGGTTCCCGCTGTCAGCCTGAATACAGGATTTACATTTATTGCAGGGATTGGTGCCTTTCTCTTCACATTGCAGGGTTTTTGCGAAGGATAAGGCCAGGCTTTTTTTACCCATGCCTTCTTCTCCATGAAAAATATAAGCATGGGAAACCTTGCGGGCATTAATGGCATTCTGCAGATGCTCTACAATTCCTCTATTACCTATTATTTGTGAAAAATCCTGCATTTAAACACTCCTACGAGATATTAAGTCAATAAATCTATTAACAATCCTCTTATTTCATCGATTTTATTCAATATAAGTATATTGTCCTTCTCATCCTTGATCAGTTCCTCAGCAAGCTCGTCCAAAGCTTTATTAACCAGTTTTATCATCGTATATACTCTATGTCTGCCCTTCCTGTCAAGAAAATTTTCCCTGGTAAATTTGTGGGATCTGCTTACAATCTCATTCATGAAACTTCTTATGAGTTCCCTGTAACGCTTCATATCGCGGATATCCATATGCTTGCCCAGCTTCTTACCCTGAGCGGTTATTTCCTCCAGCATAAGGTTAAGTCTTGCCTGCAGGTTTTGATCTTCAATTTGGGCAATCAAAGTAAATTTAAAAGAACCGTCAGACTGCTTAACCGTCGGATTACTTACAGGCTGATGCACTTGCTGCAACTGGTTTATCTTAATATCCATAAGCTACTCCTTTATAATTATGAGGTGGGCCAATCTGCATATTGAGATTATACCACAATTCACCTGGGGTTTACAGTATGTTTATATGATATCCTTATGGCCCGCATAATATTTTATATCGGCGATAATTTCCTGAACGCATTTATCTATGTCAGTATTCCGATACCTTTTTTTGATGCCGTAAGCGGCTATGTTTTCCTCGGAAAAGTCTTCACAGTCGGCAAGAAATCTTCTGCACATTTCCGCATATTGGGGTATTTCCCGTTTCTGTTCCCTTAAAAGGGCCCGCATAAGCCGGATGCCGTCGTCAACCTCAATATATATCGGAACCACCTTATCTTGTCCGAAATAATCTCTTAATTGTCCGTAGCTTTGCAAAGTTCCTATAATTAGATAATCATTATTATCAAGATCAATTTGTCCGTCATTAACGGTAAAATAATACCATATCCCTTGCACCGTATTGTATGAACGGTATTCAATTATTTTATTCCGGCTTTGTAGTTCTCTGAACGTATCTTCGTCTACAAAATTATATTCCACACCGTCGGTTTCAAATTCCCGTTTTGGCCTGGTTGTATATATAACAATATTTTTTAAATTCAATTCTTTGTTTTCCAGAAGTTTTTTGTATATGGTATCCTTGCCTGATGCGCTTTTCCCCATGATGACAAAGATTTTGGCCATTGTTTCAAGTCCTTTCTCAGTTCAAACCTGCTATACTCATGATGTTTCAAAATATCCTTAATATCAGAAATCTGAATTATACCATTGCTTCTTTTGCGTATTTCTGTTTATACATTTTTTCGTCGGCGATGATTAAACATTCCTCCAGCCTTGTATTCTCACTGGCAGGAATAATAATCCATCCGTAACTTATACTAATTCTGAAATTATACGCATTGTTTTTATTAAAATCTCTTATGGCATTTTCAAATTTGGCAACAAACTTTTCTGCTTTTTCCGAGTCATATTCAATGCCGATAACGGTATACTCATCACCGCCCATTCTTATGCACAACTCGTCGTCATCAGATGCATTCAATAAGGCATCCGCAACGATCTTAATGGCTATGTCCCCTTTAGCATGCCCGAAATTATCATTAATGTATTTTAAATTATCCATATCGGCACTGAATACCATTAAATTGCTTTTGTTATTTATACATTGCTCCAGATACTTTTGGCCTATCGTATGCAGGGCCCTTCTGTTATACAAGCCCGTCAGATCGTCCTTTACGGACATTTCCTCCAATTTATAAACCAGCCTGTTTAATTCATTATGAATTTTAATATTTTCAAGGGCATTACTGATATTGGTAAGCCAGCCCTGATAAGAAAGCTCATAAGCCCGGAAATTATTAAAATTGATTGCCGTATATCCGTAACATTTTTCCTGATGATGAAGCATGTTAAAATAGAAATACTGCGGTTCTTTGTCCATATAAACGGGAGGAAGCAAGTCCCTGCCGTTAAACTGTACTTTTTGCAGCCATTCCCCGTTTTTTATTCCTACTTCCATGGTGACCAAACTGTCACCGAATATTTTTCTGAAATCCGCAGCCCTGGAAAAACTGTCCCAATCGTTAAAAAGACACATATAAAAAGACGAGAATCCTTTATTAAGATAGGTATATGATGATAATTTATTATTAAGCAAATCCAGCGTGGTTACTCCTGTAAGATCAATGGACATATATGCGTTATTAGCAATGTCTTTATCCTTGGCTTCCAGTTCGGCTATTATATTGTTTCTTCTTAATGCCTTTCCCAGATCATCGTGCATTTTGCACCCGCAGGATTCCCTAATATAAGTAACGTATTTAAGGAATGAATTTTTTTCCTGCGGAATTTGCCGGTTGGCTTTATGAATCTTATCGACGGCTTCCTCACCCATCTCGAAAACAGGTATTCCGACCGTTGTTATATGAGGTATATAATCCATTGTAATATTTATATTATCACATCCGGATACGGCAATGTCCCGCGGTACCAATATTCCCCTTTCCAGCAGCGCGTTACATACGGATATGGCCATATAATCATTGGCACAGATTATGGCTTCTGGCCATGTATCCGGATTGGACAGCCATTTTTCCACCGCATGGGCGGCACTGTTTTTCCAGAAGTCCCCGTAGTAAATCCGCTCTTCTTCCACCGGAATTCCGTTCTCGGAAAGAATTCTCCGGTATGTATTCAGTCTTTGAATGGAAGCCGGATTGTCTTTGGGGCCGGTAAGGAAATTCATCTTTTTAAACTTATGTACTTTTATAAAATGTAATATTATTTCTTCCAATACGGTATCATCATCTATAAGGACGTTATAATAATCTTCCATGCTTTGCCTTACGCTGACAACGGGACATTTTGCATATGATTTAATGTTATCAATTATTTTGGCTTTAAAATCCTTGACATGCATTGTGTCGGGAAGCAGTATTATCCCGTCCAAATCCTCATACATAGGCAAAAAAGCTATATTACTTTCCCCGTATTCATACTCAAATTCCCCGTAACCCAAAAAATTAGAGAATATGGCCACATTATACCCCAGGCTGTAAGCCCGGCTGCATATGCCTCTGCATATCATGTCCTGATATTCAGAAAATGCCTGTGTTACAAAAACCCCTATTGTTTCTCTCCCGTTTCCAAACATTATAACCACGCCTTTATAATTTAACAAATAGATACCACAAAATAAACTCCTCTAAATATTGAAAAAGCCTCAACCTTTACAAAGTATCCGGCCGAGACTTTATGTCAATATTTAATGCATTTTACCTTTATATACTTTTCGTATTGCTTTTATATTTTAATAATTGTAACCAAATATCATTGTCACCTTAATTCCCGCAATCCGGGAGGGCAATAAATTACATTTTTCTGTTTTGTGGTACCATTATCCTCCACTTTTTATTTCAAACAGCGGCGTCAAAAAATTTATCCCCTTATATAATATTAATATATTTTAAAACAAAAAACAATAGAATTCTTTCAATTTTATACAACAGAAAACCCCCGGAAATTATCTTTTTTGTAAAATATAAAATCAGCGGTATTATGACAATATCATCCTGTCGTTTGCAAATTCCCCTTTGCTTATGCTTTCAAACTTTTGTAACAGATCGGCTACTTTCAGCCTGCTTTTTTCTTCGCCGCTCACATCATAAATTATCCTTCCCTCATACATCATTATTAAGCGGTTTCCGTACTGGATGGCGTGCTTCATATTATGGGTTACCATTAAAGTTGTCAGCGAGTTGGCCGTAACAATCTGCCGGGTAAGTTCAAGAACCCTCTCGGCGGTCTTAGGATCCAGTGCCGCGGTATGTTCATCAAGCAAAAGAAGTTTTGGCTTTTGCAAAGTAGCCATAAGTAAGGTCAGGGCCTGCCTTTGCCCTCCCGAAAGAAGCCCAACTTTGGTAGACATTCTGCTTTCCAGACCCAGGTTGAGATCCTTTAACATCTCCATGTAAAGCTGCTTTTCTTCCTTAGTGATTCCCCACCTGAGCCCCCTGCGTTTTCCTCTCCGGTAAGCGAGAGCCAGGTTTTCCTGGATCTCCATGTTGGCCGCAGTTCCCATCATCGGATCCTGGAATACCCGGCCGAGGTATTTTGCCCTTTTATATTCTGGAAGGTTGGTAATGGGTTCCCCGTCAAGCAGGATTTTTCCGCTGTCCGGCAAATAAACACCGGCAATCAGATTTAACATGGTGGATTTTCCCGCTCCGTTACCTCCTATAACCGTAACAAAGTCCCCTTTTTCAAGCCGCAGAGACAAACCGTTTATGGCCAGTTTTTCGTTTACCGTATTCTTATTAAATGTTTTATAAATATTCTCAAGTACAAGCATTATTTATGTACCTCCTTCCGTACGGACACCCGCTTTTTCCCCATGAAATTCGGAATGGACAATGCCATAGCCACCACAATGGCCGTGAATAATTTCATATCGTTTGTGTCAAATCCCAGCCTGAGTATCAAAGAAATTATTATCCTGTATAAAATAGAACCGCACATTATTGCCGTCATCTTAACGGCGAAATTTTTTGCCTTAAAGAACAGCACTTCGCCCAAAACAATCGATGCCAGGCCAATAACAATGGATCCCTGGCCCATTGACACGTCGGCGTACCCCTGAGTCTGGGTTACCAGTGCTCCAGATAAAGCGATAAATCCGTTTCCGATCGCAAGGCCGATTATTTTGGTTAAATTCGTATTTACACCCTGGGCTCTTACCATGGTTTCGTTGTTGCCGGTTGCCCTGATGCAGCAGCCGATTTCGGTACCGAAAAACCAGTAAAACAATGCTATGGTGGCCACTGAAAATATAAGCCCCACAACAAAAACCACACCAGTCTGTAAAGTATAATCCCTGATTCCCAGTTCGGCAGCAGCAGGCAATTTATCCTTTATAAGAGATATAATTGTAGGTTGTCCGATAAGGGAAGTGTTTGGCTGTCCCATAATTTTTAAATTTATTGAATATAATCCGAACATTGTAAGAATTCCGGACAAAATGGCGGGTATCTTAAGTTTTGTATGTAAAAGGCCGGTAACCAGCCCCGCTGCCATTCCGGCAAACAGCGAAACTATCAGACTTAAATAGGGATTACAGCCAAATGCCACAACCAGTACCGCACTGATGCTTCCTCCGAGAGCAAAACTTCCCTCACAGGTCAAATCGGCTATATCCAGAATCCTGAATGTTATAAAAACTCCCAGCGCAAACGTGGTCCAGGTCAAACCCTGGGCAACTGCTCCGAATATGGACAGGAGTAAATTCATAATTCTTCATTCCTTTCGTTATATAAAATTATTTTGGAGATAAGATTCATAATTTTATAAGGCAGAATCGGCTTTCATAAGTTTGATAAAAATGTCAGATTATTGCATATTTTTATAAATCTTAATAAAAGCTCAAAAGGAGGGGCGCAGCTTTCCCCTCCCAAACAGTAAATATCAACGGCTGTTTATTATTCAAGCAAATCCTCAGGAAATTCAATTCCCAGCTGTTTTGCCACTTCTTCATTAACAGTCAGGGTATAATCTTCGTCCTGAAGATATTCGATAGGCATGGTGGCTGTGGTTGCTTCCTTTCTGATAATCTTTACCGCCTGCTGCCCGGTTAGCCGCCCGAGCTTGTAATAATCTATTCCGTATGTCGCAAGGCCGCCGTTATCAACCATACCTTTCTCGCCACAGATAACAGGTATGCCGTTGGAATTTGCCACCATGGCTACCGTAGCCATACCGGAAGCAATGGTATTATCCGTAGGTGTATATATAGCGTCCACTTTTCCCGCTAAGGACTGGACCACCTGCTCGATTTCGTTAGTATTGGATACGGTAGCCTCAGTTATTTCCAGATTAAATTCCCCGGCGGCTTCCTTTGCCATCTCTACCTGAATCTTTGAATTGGTTTCACTGGAGCAATATAAAACCGCCACTTTTTTTGCGTTCGGCAGTATCCTTGTTATCAGTTCAATCTGTTTTCTGACCGGTGTCAAATCCGAAGTGCCCGATACGTTCCCGCCCGGTTTTTCATTGGATTCGACAAGCCCCGCTCCCGCCGGATCTGTTACCGCCGTTACCAAAATAGGAATATCTTTTGTGGCATTGGCGACAGCCTGGGCCGCAGGAGTGGCAATGGCCAGTATTAAATCGCAACCGTCGTTGACGAGCTTGGTCGCTATGGTATTTGCCGTCGACTGATCATTCTGGGCAATCTGATAATCGATTTCTATATTCTCACCGTCTATGTATCCCGCATCTTTTAACGCATCTACGAAACCCCGATAGCTTGCATCCAACGCATCATGTCTTACAAGCTGATTTACTCCGATTTTAAACATTTTCTCTTTTTTGGAACATCCTGCAAGAAGGCTTCCCATCATTGCTACAACCAGAAAGCCGGTGATTATTCTTTTCAAATTCCTACCTCCTCATAATTACAAGACAACATTTTTACTTTATCGCTTTGACGCTTTGATGCTTTTAACGGCTAAAGTATACTATGGTTTGGAATTTTCGTCAATACCCAAATTAATGGCAACAGTAAAGAAGTTATTGACAAGACAGTCGAAAATTAAGAGGAGGACGGATTATATCATAATAAAACATGAAAAGTATAATAAGCAATGACATATTCCCGCACATAATTTACAGGCTGTGATCCCTGTAAAATCCGCGGGTAAGCAAATGCCCGCTTGTTACAGGACAAATCACAGCCGGTGTCCGTTAATTATTGTATCTGATTCTGTCGATAATGGATTCTTTTCTTACCGATTTGCTGATCGCCAATACCAAAACAGACTGAACCGCCAAAAGTACAAGTATAACGATAACTGCGGCTTCCTTCGGATAATGGTAATTGGTTATACTCAAAAATCCATGGTCTTTTGCCCAAAGGAAAACCGGGTATCCCGCCAGACTGCCTCCACCGACCGTAATAAGCAATGTACCTGCCGTATAGAACAGGCCTTCAAGCTGAAGCATTTTATTAAGCTGCCCATCCGACATTCCCAGTGCCTGCAGTATTCCGATTTCCTTTTTTCTTATATACACGCTGTGAATCATCGTATTTATTATGTTCATTATACAGATTGCACCCAGAATTCCAAGAAACGTATAGCAGACGCCGCTTGTCAAGGCAATGTTTGACCGGTATTCTTCATATACATTTTTCCAGACTCCCATTTCCAGCCTGCCGGACTCTTCAACGATTGATTTAAGTTTTGCTTCCACATCTTTGTCATATTTTTCTTTTGCAAATACATGGTAATAAAAATTGAGGTTATTATTGCTGAAGGTTTCTAGTCCTTTATCGGCCATTATAAAGTCGTTGTAATTCACAAATCCCAAAGGATAATATCCGATGGCCGCAATCTCCAGTTTTCTTTTATGGACGCCGTTTTCATCTTTGACAACAACATCCAGAATATCGCCTATCTTCAGGGACGGATACCAATGCAGCATTCTCTTGTCCATAATGACTTTGTCGCCCGAAATCAATTCCTCATAGGTTACATTACCCTCGATTATTCCGCTTTCCAGTTGTTTTTTCCCGCTTTCCGGTATTCCTTCAATCCATACCCTATTATCCCCGAAAATTTCCGATTTTACATATGTAGCCTTGTAACATTCCACTCCGGTGATACCGTCAATACGCAATATTTGCTCCTTTAATTCTTCGGTAAGGGGATTGTCTTTCTGAACCTCGCTCCATTCCAGCTCCGGATGTTCCTTATTATTAAATTCAACAACAGGTGAAATTTCATATTCACCAATAATAAGGCTGTCAGCCACTTCGGCCGGGTCGGCACAGGACAGTAAAGTTGCCACGACCATAAAAAGCAGACCGGTAATAGCCATTGAGCAAATTGTAACTATACTTTTTCTTTTGCTTCCGGTAAGATATATCCTTGCCAGTCTGCCGACCGTAATGTCTTTAAATCCTTTTCTTTCTTTTTTCTTGTTGGCGTATTGTCCTTCCCGGTAACGTATGGCTTCTATTTCGGATACCTTTGCCGCCACTTTCATCGGACGCAGCAAGGATATGTAAACCATGACTACGGCCACACCGGCGGCAAGTAGATATATCCACAGATGATATAGATGAACTTTTCCGCCTGAAATGAGTTCATTCATCACCTTTATCATCTGATTTTTCTCATTGTACCAATAAAACATTCCCAGCATCACATACCTGGTCAAAACCGTTCCCACAAGCAAGCCTGAAGGTATCGCAACCACCGCAACTATAAATCCCTCAAGAAGGACAATTCTTCGAAGCTGCGCCTGGGTGGCTCCTACGGCTTTTATCTTTCCGAAATCCTGCACCCGTTCTCCCATGGATACGTAATATATGCTGTAAATTGTAATCACACCGGCGGCTACTATGATCGACATAATTATAATTATTCCCGGAATAAAGGCAGGATCCACATAATTGGCCATCAGATAGTCATCATTGGCTGTTACGTACTGCTGCGGAATATCAAACTGTTGTGCCAGCCGGTTTATTTCCGATTCCAGTTGATACGTGGTTGCATTTTCTTTTGCCTGTACCCGGAATAAGAAATAATATGATACCTGTTCCGACGGGATCTCACTTTCCAAAAACGATTTCGATATCAATGCGGCATATCTTTTTTGCTTTGCATTTTCTTCAGTGTCGGGAAGAAAGCCGCATATGGTAAAGTCCTTCTTTTGGATATAATCCAGTCCGCCGTCTCTGTAAATCTGATAGGAAACGGTGATTGTGTCCCCGATTTTGCCCGACAGGGAAAGTTCTTTAAGAATTCCTTCGGAGACGACAATTTCATTTTCCGTTTCCGGAAGCCGCCCTTCTGTAAGTTTTAAATTATACATATCAAAACTTTCCTGATCCAGATAGATCATGGCAATTTCGGCATCCCCGTCAGCCATGTAACCTGCGTCGCCGCGCAGCCCAAAGCGTTCAACCGAATGATGAACGGACAGTTTTTCTATTCTTTCTTCAGTCACGTTTCTGAACATGGCATGCCAGTTCGGATACAGTTCATTTATTACCGCAAATTCCGCCTTGACCATATCGTATCCGACGGTCGGAACGAGAAAAAGCAGTAATGTGGAAAGAAAAACCGCAATTCCCGTAAGTATGTTTTTCCTTTTATTATATTTTGTATTTGCCAGAGCAATTCTTGTTTCCATTCTCATGATTTCCTTACCACCTTGCCGTCTTCGATCATTATAATGACATCCGCCATTTGAGCTATGGTTTCATCATGGGTTATCATAACCAGAGTCTGATTGTATTCATTTACACAGCTTTTCAGTAAACTCATGACTTCCAGTTCAGTTTTGGAATCCAGGTTTCCTGTGGGTTCATCCGCAAGAATGATTGCAGGGGAACCGGCCAATGCCCTGGCAATGGCAACCCTTTGCTTTTGTCCGCCGGACAAGGTATTCGGCATGGCTTTCTTTTTGTCAGCCAGGCCGATACGATCCAGTATGTCATCTATTTCCGCCGTATTTACTTTTTTCCCGTCAAGGCCAATAGTCAACACTACATTTCCCATACATTCAGGGAAGGAATCAAATTATAATCCTGAAAAACAAAGCCTATCTTTTTTCGGCGAAAAGCGGCAAGCCGGTTACTTTTCAGTTTATATATATCCGTTCCCTCAATCAGGACCCGGCCGGAATCGGGAAGATCAAGCCCTCCCATTATGTGAAGCAGCGTTGATTTTCCGGAGCCTGATCGTCCGACGATTGCCGTGAATTTTCCCCGTTCTATATTGAGGCTTACATGATCGACAGCCTTAACAATACTTTCACCGGTACGGTAATACTTTACCAAATCCCGAACTTCAACAATAACGCTCATCTATACCTCTCCTTACAAAACATATTCTGACGTTTTACGTCTGATTATATATTACTTATATAACATTACAAAACCCTTACAAAAACCATAACAGTTTTGTAAGGGTTAACGATTAACTACATTATACAGGAAAGGTTATTTTGAAAACAGTTCCCCGTACGGATTTTCTCTTGGCAACGATAGTTCCGCCCTGTTGTTCGATAATGTTTCGCGCCAGATAAAGCCCCACTCCCGCGCCTTCTTTTACCAGCCTCCTTGCCCTGTTGCCCCTGTAGAACCTCTTGAATATATCATGTAATTCATCTTCCGGAATACCGATTCCCTCGTCTTCAACCTCTATCAATACGGCGGTAGGCAGATAACTTATTCTGACGTTAACCGTGGTCATCGGTTCCGAATATTTTACGGCATTTGCAAGAATATTTACCAGGGCTTCCACGGTCCATTTCCTGTCGTGCATAATTTCCGCATCTTTTTCCATATATACACAGATCTCAATATTCTTTTCCCGCGCTTTCATAAAAACCTGGCTTACGGCTTCGCTGATGGTTTCTTTTAGGCTGTTTTTCCTTGGTTTAATCTGGATCATATGGTTTTCAAGACGTGACAGTTTTACCAGTTCATCAAGTAGAATTTCCATCTTTTTTATTTCCTGGGATTCGGTGGACTGATATTCTTTTTGTTCATTTCCGACAATTCCGAAGATTTTGCCAGCTCATGACACATGCGAATTGATGCAAGAGGCGTTTTTAGCTGGTGAGAAATGTCCGTTATCAGAGATTTTGTTCTGTTTTCCTCCTCCATAAGCCGTGTTTTCAAATCCGAGAAATAGTAACACAACCCGCGCAGCTCCTCGCGGACGTTTTCCAGCTTTCCCGAAACACCGATTTCTTTCAGGGCCGGCAGAAGTTCAAAATTACCTTTATGAAATCTTAAAAGCTGCTTATAAATTAAATCAATACTCCTTGTCATGTTCCGAGGCGGCTAATCTTATTTCCCGATTTTTCATTATAATCAGGCCGCAGCAAAAAAATACCGTAAAAAAAATAGCAGCCGCCATAAGAATCAGTTCCATATGTTCAACTCTGCCCTGATAATAGATATAATTGTCCTTAAGCTCACCTTCAATCTCGGGATATATGACGATCAGTTCCCGTAATTGTTCGGCCCGGATTTTATTCCCGTGATTAATTCCGCCAATAAATATCACAGCGACCGTTACAACTGCTGCCGATATCCAGACGATATAACCTATTTTTTGTATACTTTTTCTGTCCATATGTATCCCAACCCTCTTACATTCGAAATATTATCAGTTCCCAGCTTATTCTTAAGCCGGCTGATGTTCACCGTCACAGTGTTATCGTCGATAAACTGTCCGTCAACTCCCCAGATCTTGTTGAGTATATTTTCTTTGGATAATATACGCCCGGAGTTTTCAAGCAAATATATTAAAAGCTGTATCTCGGTTTTGCTTAGCGGAATAATCGTACCGGCCTTTTTAACCGTCATTTCTTTTAATGATACTTCAATATCACCCGATACAATCAATTCTATGTCTTTCTTACTTATTCTCCGCATAAAGGCGTTTACCTTGGAGGTCAATACATTTACAGAAAAAGGTTTTGTGATATAGTCGTCAGCTCCGGTATCGTAGCCGTTTACGATATCAATTTCCTGATCCATGGCGGTCAGATAAATCAGAATGGCATCACTTTTTTCACGTACGGCTTTGCCGAAATCCAAACAGCTCCCGTCCGGCAATGAAATATCGCTGATGACGAGATCTATCGGTTCCCGTCCGAAGACAGCTTCCGCTTCCTTAACGGTATGAGCGGAAAAAACCCGATACCCTTCCTTGCTCAGCTTCAGGCTGATCCCTTTATTTAAGTTAATATCATCCTCCAATAATAAGATACTTTTCATTTTTCTCATCCCGATTATATAAAGTTTTCCATATAAAATTCTCCGGCAAAATTTTATCTTTGTGTTAAAAAAATACATTCCAAATCCTGTCCAATAAGAACAAAAAATTACATACTAAATACATACGGTTTAAAATACATATAGCTTATGAAGATATAATCAGTATGCTTTTGAAATTTACGGTTTTGAAATCTTATCCGAAAGAAGTTTATAAGCCGTCACCGGATCGTCAGTATTAAGGACAGTTTTTTCCATGGGACACATTCCGTCTTTATTTCGGTTTAATATAAAAGGCACTTTTTTATCATATTCAAAATAAATATGATGTTTTTCAAGTATTTCCATGGCATGCTCGCTTATTACAGGAGTATATATACTCCTCACTTTCCCATATATAAGCAGCAAAGCGGCAGCTTTGCCTATAACTTCGTCAGCCACATCGGCCCCTTCAAAATAGGCGGGATCTTCCTTTAACTTGTTTATGACGGGTAATATCCCCTTCAGACTGGATTTATAAACTTCACCGTTTTTCATTGCCGCAAAAGTACAATCCGAATTTGTTAACAAATCTTTTACATAAATTAAAGACATATTTTCCTCCCAAATATAAAATAACTGTCATATGGTTCAGCCAGTCTCGGTAAATTAATTTATAACAGGAATTAAAATACTATATAATAAATTATTATTCTATCAAACCGCATTGTCAACAATAACAGGGATATTACCGGCCGGAAATTCATATATATTGAATATATAATGAACTATGAGGTTAACCATGCTTATACATGTTGTGCAACCGGGCGAAACCATACAGTCTATCGCCGAAATGTATGATCTCCCTGCAGGAACTATTATCCAGGATAACGGTTTGGATTTTCCGGAGCATTTGGTCGTCGGACAATGTTTGGTTATAGCCAAACCTGAAATTGTCTATACGGTGCAGGAAGGCGACAGCCTTTCAAGCATCGCAGCTTCTTATAATGTTTCGATAATGCAGCTGTTGCAGAACAACCCTTTCCTTGCGGACAGAGAATTTTTATATCCCGGAGACAGATTGGTAATAAGTTATAATAAAAAATATTCCATGGCGACCCACAGCATAACGCTTCCCTATGTCAACATAAAAACCCTGCGTAAAACTTTGCCGTATCTGACTTATATATCGGTTGTAAATTATACGGCAACAGACGACGGTGATATTATTACCTATTATGACGATACGGAGTTTATTCGTCTTGCAAAAGAATATAATACAATTCCCATGATGTTTTTAACCACTCTCACTCTCCAGGGGGAAGCCAACATCAGAGCGGCTTTTAATATTCTTTTGAATGAAGAAATTCAGGACAGACTTGCTGATAATATTCTTACCATACTTAAAAACAAAGGTTTTTACGGAATAAACATATTCTTTGAGTATATTACGCAGGCAAGTCTGCCGTATTATGAAAATGCTTACGAAAGGATTGTAAACAAAATAACATCTGAAGGTTTTCTGGCTTTCGCCACAATAAACCCTGATATAAGAATGGTCGGAACCGAAGTGGAGTTTGTGAAACTTGATTATACCGTATTGAACCAAACGGCAGATAATGTTCTGTTTATGAACTATGAGTGGGCTATCAATCCCAACCCGCCTTCTCCCATAAGTTCAATATACAACATAGAAATATACCTGAATTATTTAAAGGAAGTCATCTTACCGGAAAAGTTGAATCTCGGAATTTCGACAATCGGATATGACTGGGAACTGCCCTACTTCACCGGTATTTCCAGTGTCCGTGCCCTTACTTATGTCAGTGCCGTAGCCCTGGCCAGAAACGAAAATGTACCCATCCAGTTCGACGAAATATCCCAGACCCCGTTCTTTTTATATACCAACGGCCCTTTTCGAACGGAACATATTGTATGGTTTATAGACGCAAGGAGCATAAACGCCCTGCTTAAATTAGTGTCCGATAATAATTTACACGGAATAGGCATATGGAATATAAGCGTCTATAACCCTCAGTTATGGTTAATTATTAATTCCCAGTATAATATTGTAAAATACGAAGTCGAGTAAGAATAGAATTTAAATTAATAAAAAAACGTTAAAAAGAAGTGCTTATTATATAACTGAAAATAACTGAAAAATTTAAATCCAAGTATTTGGTATATAAAAACGGCAAAAGGCAAAAAAGACAAAAAGAAAAGTCCTAACCCAGCACACTCACGTTGCCAAATTAGAACTTTTGCATGCACCTCCAGGGGCTCGAACCCTGGACACCCTGATTAAGAGTCAGGTGCTCTACCAGCTGAGCTAGAGGTGCAATTCCGAACGCAAGTGTTATTATAAGATATGAACTGATTTTTTTCAAGTACTTTTTTAAATATTTTTTATTTTATTATAAACATTGACTTAAAATATAAATCGCCAGGTATTTACATGAAAATCATGCTTTAAAACCACCAATACGATATCTGCCGCAACAAGTGCGGTATTTAGAATACGGCTGAAAGCCTTAGCGGCATACATACTTGCAAACCTGAATTCAGACTGGCAGGCATAATCGGCGAAACTTAATACGCATCCTTAAAACATTTAATAACAGGAAATTCACCGTTTGAAATATAAGGCAGGACAGGGTGTTTACCTTTAACCCTTTCCTGCCTTAATTCCAATAACATGATTATTTCTGGGCATCTATTTTTTCTTTAAGTACATCCTTCGGTACAACACCGATTACTTTGTCTACAGCTTCGCCGTTTTTAAATATGATCATGGTAGGAATGGACATTACACGGTACGTTCTTGTTGTTTCCGGATTTTCGTCTACATTCAGTTTACCGATTTTAACCGTTCCTTCATATTCACTGGCAAGTTCATCTATGACAGGAGCCATCATTTTGCATGGTCCGCACCAATCGGCATAAAAATCTACCAAAACAGGCTTGTCCGATGTCAAAGCTTCGGACTTAAAGTTTTCATCAGTAAATTTAAAAGCCATATTTTTTCCTCCATTCTACTGTTCGGGTATTTGCATATGAAATACCCAAATGTAAATGTTACTGTATATTATTCCTACGAAGACTTAATATTATGTGATTTAATAATATGTTAAGGCTGCCAAAAAGTCAACTTTTTATATCTTAATTTATATTTCAATATTCAGTTAAATTAAATATGCTTCTCCTTCATCCTTTTTTCTTTTTATCCTTCTTTGACATCTGATTTACTATTTTTTTCACTTCATCCCAGGATTTTTTCAGCCTCATTATTTTTTTATTTAACTTATAGTTGCATCCGGTTATTTTGGCCAATTTATACTTCCAGTCTCTTTTCATATTTACTCCCGATATCTTTTTTATAATTGTATTTTACCGGGATATGAATTATTACCTAACGATATATTATCATCATATAAATTGGCTTGCCCAGGGACACAAAACGCTCTTCATACTCTGTCATAATGTTATCCCTGACGTATTCGCTGTTATGAAGGTCGTAAGTAACTCCTTTAAACTTCCATCCGGCTTCCTGCGCTTCCTTCAGTGAAAAATCAAATAAATCCGAATTATCCGTCTTAAAAATTATATCCCCGTCCATTTTAAGGCATTTGTCGTATAATTCAAGAAACCTCCTCGAAGTCAGGCGTCTTTTTGCATGTCGCTCCTTGGGCCAGGGATCCGAAAAATTAAGATAAATCCTTGAGATTTCATTTTCCGCAAAGATATCCGTAAGATATACCGCATCAAAACGGATATAGTATAGATTATTAATTTCTACTTCTCTTCTTTTTTCCAGGGCTCTGAACAATACGCTGGAATATTTCTCAATCCCGATAAAATTTATTTCAGGATTTTGCATAGCCAGTTCCGTAATAAACCTGCCCTTGCCCGAACCAATCTCCAGATGTATGGGATTATCGTTTCCGAAAATGCTTTTCCAGTTTCCCTTCAGCTTTTCGGGCTCACTAATAACGTATATATCATTAGCCACAGCTTCTTTGGAGCCTTTGATATTTCTCAGCCTCATGGTCAATCTTCTATCTGTCTGATCTGTATATCTGTATTTGATAAAGTGTATTTGCTATGATTATAATTATAATTAATTGTTCCGTCAATTCTTTGCTTATTGCACAACTTACCTTGCCGATATAATTCAACTTATATATAGTTAAACTATTTAAAAATAATTTATTTTATAGTATACTTGAAGCGATACAATAAAAAAATGGCAGGTGATTGATTGTGAAAGTTATCGCCGTTAACGGAAGTCCGAGACCGAAAGGAAATACTTATCAGGCTTTAAAAGTTGTCTGTGACGAGCTGAACAAAGAGGGCATAGATACAAAGATTTTGCAGGTCGGCAATCTGAATATAAACGGCTGTATATCCTGCGGAAGATGCAAAGATGGTTATTGTATTCATAATGATGACATACTAGATACCATGATAAATGAAATATATGAAGCCGACGGTTTGTTGTTAGGCAGTCCGGTTTATTATTCAGGAATAACAGGCACAATGAAATGTTTCCTTGACAGGTTGTTTTTTGCCAGCCACGGCAGAATGCGCCATAAAGCCGGAGCTTCCATAACCATACCCAGACGGAGCGGAGGAATGCCGGCTTTTGAGCAGTTAAACAATTATTTTCTGATTTCCGAAATGCTTGTCGTTTCTTCATACTATTGGAACGTAATTCATGGAGGAAAACCGGGTGAAGTACTGGAAGATTCGGAAGGCATAGCCGTTTTAAAAAATCTGGCAAAAAATTTAAGCTGGGTTATTAAAATGAAAGAAGCAACCAAGAACACCCTGCCGGCTCCGGAGCCCTATCCCAGATCATGGATGAACTTTATCAGATAATTTTGGGCTTGCTTTTGTGTTCATTCTAAATTTTCGGAGGTTTTTATGAAAAAGCTGATTCTATCCGTATTATGCATTATTAGCCTGGTTCTGTCCTGCAACAGGGCTGCTGTTTTCGCGTCCTCTTATGAAAATACCGACGCCTGGCCCCAAGGTCCCAATGTATATGCTGAAGCCGCTATAGTAATGGAGGCTTCCACAGGACTTGTCTTATATGAAAAAAACATAAATAATACTTATTTTCCGGCCAGTATAACCAAAATATTATCGGTATTGCTGATAATTGAAAATTCTTCTCCCGGAGAGGTTGTAACATTTTCTCATGATGCGGTATTTAATGTGGATCTTGACAGCAGCCGGATAGGAATAGATGTAGGTGAACAGCTTACCATACAGCAATGCTTATACGGCATCCTGTTGGAATCGGCGAACGAAGTCACCTATGCCGCCGCCGAGCATGTAGCCGGAAGTGTTGAGACTTTTGTCGATATGATGAATAAAAAGGCAAAAGAAATCGGCTGTCTGCATTCCAATTTTGCCAATCCTCACGGCCTCCCCGATGACAATCATTACACCACCGCATATGACATGGCTTTAATCACCAGAGAAGCACTGAAGAACGAAACCTTCAGAAAAATTTTCGGTACGAGAACCTATCAGATACCTCCTACCAACAAGCAGCCGGAAACAAGATATCTCCGGAATCATCATAAATTTGTTCTGAAACAGGAATATAACTATGAAGGAACAGAAGGAGGCAAAACCGGTTATACCAGCAAGGCCAAATTTACCCTGGTTACCGTAGCCAAAAGAGGGGATTTGGAATTGATCTGCGTATTGATGAAAGACGATTCCAGCAGTCATCAATATGAAGACACAATAAAATTACTGGACTTTGGGTTTAACAACTTTTCCATTTATCCCGTTTATGAACTGGAAAACTCCGATGCTAAAAAAGAAACCCCTTTTTTTACCCGCTATAACGCCATGCTGGATTATTCCAATACGTCTATCAAAACAGACGAGAACGGTTACCTTGTTCTTCCCAATACCGCTTCATTTGACGACGCAAAAAGAGAAGTCATATTTTATCCTGAAGCTGAAATAAAAGAAGGCCGTAATGTTATAGGCAAAATCTCGTATATCTATGGCGGTAAATATGTAGGCGGTGCTGACATTCTTTTTAACAATACGGATACTCCCACCCTCTATCATACCTTTTTAAACAGCAATTCGGCGGAAGAAAACGAGGAAAGTACGGAAACGGAAGGAACCTCCGATGTCGACGATTCGGGAACAGAACATTCGGACGGACATTATCGCCCTATTATTATAGCCGTTATAGTAGGATGTTTTGTTCTGGTAATCGGTTTATACTATTTACTGGTGGAAAAACCAAGGCTGGAAAGAAAAAGGGCATATTATAAAAGACGGGCAGAACGTAAAAGATACATGGACGACAATTACCTGGATCTATAATATAGTATTTATATTTAGTATTTATATTTAATATTTATATTTAGTATTTCTTTTACAATAAAGTATTAATTATATATGTTATGATAAGCACTCTGTTGTTATAAAAAACGTCACAAGCGTAATTCTTACTCCAACGAGGTTAGCTTTATAAAACCGTAAAAAGTCCGAGTTTTTGAATCTTTGGGGATACCATAACAGGTATCCCCAATTATATATGGGATGCGTTTTCTTCTTTTGTTACGGTAATTATAATCTTGCCACCGGGATTTTTTGTTTCCCCTCATATTCTCAAATCTGATTGAACATTTTGTCCCTTTGAACAAATCCGAAACTGTTTTCATAAGATCAACAGACAGCTTATATCCCTTAAAATAAGTTCAATCGGCTGATTTTTAACGGATACTTCCCTGATCATCGGATAAATTGCCATGGCTCACATATCGTTAACGATTCCCTGAACCCGCTTGCGATAAATGAAATTAATTTATCGATCGGTTTATCCACATAAGAAGCTTTTTAGGTTCTTTTTATCCACATTTAAGTTTGCCGGATAAACATTTTGTTAACTGATTGGCTGCCAAAACTGTTGCCAACGATACGAAAGCTGTCCAGGACATGCATTTTATCACGCTGGGCGCTGTCATAAGAATATTCAAAATTACAAGCTAAGTTTTCCTATAAGTTATTTATAATGATACCAGAAATTAAGACAGACAAAACAACCAGAATTAGTTAGAATGGAACTATGGAAAAGAGAAGACATTTTACACCTGAAGAAAAAGCAAAAA
>Ga0134104_1000774_pt1 | contig 34309 bp, 19 predicted proteins | sample 15_3_2metaG_FD_94455 | JGI IMG/M metagenome (GOLD analysis project Ga0134104, IMG submission 94455) | Switchgrass degrading microbial communities from high solid loading bioreactors in New Hampshire, USA - 15_59_3.3_214_A2 metaG | ecosystem: Engineered > Bioreactor > Semi-continuous > Anaerobic...
AAACTGCTTGTTAATAATTTATCTTCTAAACTTATAGTTATGTATAGTTTTTTATTTGGAACAGTTTATAGTTTAAATGATAAAAATATAATAATTAAAAAACTGTAGTTATTATATTGTACAAAAATAAATACATTAATTATATTCAAGTTCACAAATGATGCTATTTTGCAGGCTTTAAAAACTAAACCCCAGATTTCGCAATTTTCACATCATTAAATACAGCTATAATGGGCTCACCACCAGAATTAAATTTTTATGACACTTGGATTAACAGTCTTATGGTGTATAAATAAAAAGCAAGGGTTGGTGTTTATGTATACACTTTTATTTGTCGAGGATGAATACAATGTAAGAAAAGCTATCATTAATACCATCGATTGGGACAGCTTAGGGTTTAGAATAATTGGTGAAGCTGAAAATGGACTTGAAGCAATAGACATAGTTGAAAAATATAAGCCGGATGTTATCATTACGGATATTAAAATGCCTTTTATGGATGGAATAGAATTTGCAAAGTTGGTAAGAGAGATTAATCCCGTTACCAAGATCGTATTTTTAACAGGGTTTAATGATTTTGATTATGCTATCAGTGCCATTAAGCTGAATGTTATAGAATACCTGTCAAAGCCTGTATCTGCAGAAAAAATGAGAGATACACTTATTTCTATAAAGCGAAAGCTGGATGAGGAGAACAACTATCTAAGAAATGTTGAAATACTAAGACAGAATTATATAGAAAGTCTCCCAATAATTCGGACAGGCTTTTTGCTGTCACTCATAACTAGCTACACATCAAGTGCACAAATTAACAATAATATTCAAAGACTCTCTTTAAATCTAAACGGTCCATGGTATCTTATATTTACTGTCAGAATAGACAGAGGATCCACTATGGATATAGAGAGTACTGAAGGTATAGAAGATATTGATGTTATTTTTCCCTCACTGGTGAACATTGCAAAACGTGTATCTGATAAATATTTATTAAACGAAACCTTTGAGTATGGGGAAAATATCGTTACTATTTTATCTGACACAAAAGAAAATATAGATAACTATGCGGAAATACTTATGCATGAGATACAGCAGAGTATTTATAAAAATTATGGGCTACAGGTAATAATTGGCGTCAGTAATATGTTCAAAAATTTAGAAGAAGCAAAAAAAGAGTTTGACAATTCTGTAACGGCATTAAGCTATTGTTCAATTATGGGAACAAATAAAGCAATATATTTACGCGATATCGAACCTGCACGGGGAATTAACTTTGTCTTTGATGAAAAAAAAGAAAGGGAATTCAGTTCAATTCTTAAAACCGGAACAAAAGATATTTTATTTAAATTCATCTCAGGTATATTTAATGAATTAGCTGCTAAGGAAGCATCATTATCAGACTTTCAAATTTGTATAATTGAAATGATTACTACTTTGATAAAGACTGCACAGAGCTCGATTTCAGACTTTACCGAAAAAATGGACGTAAACATGGGCTTATTATTGGATGTATACAAAAGTCAGACAATAGATGAGGCAAAATACAATTTTAAAAAACTCTGCAGTAAGGTTATGGAATATATTGATTTGGAGAGACAGGACATGACAGCAGTGCTGGTCAATAAGGGATATGAGTATATGAAATCAAATTATTCCGATCCTGAATTGTCTTTAAGAACAGTCAGTAAATATCTACATATAAGTTCAAATTATTTTAGTATAATATTTAAAAGAGTAATAGGTGAACCATTTAAAAATGTGTTGATCAGAATACGTATGGAAAAAGCTTATGAACTTCTTGCCACAACTAATATGAGGATCCTGGAAGTTGCTAAAGAAGTAGGTTATAATGATCAACATTACTTTAGCTATTCATTTAAAAAGTATTTCAATATATCGCCAAGTGAAATGAGAAGCAGACAAAATAATGGTGTCATGCTAGGTAAGTTATGATTTGATATAGCGAAACTATTGTATATTATATAACACTTCTACATGGAGCGGTTCTAAATGAAATTAAAAAAAATAAAGCCTTTTTATAAAGAAAAAACAAGGAGTCTGCATTCTGTACTATCAATTTATATCAGCCTTTTTGCTTTGGCTGCGATGATTGTCAGCGGAATGATATTGTATAACAAGTTTGTTACTGTACTAAGGGAGAATGCAATGACAAGTTCAGTGCAGTTGGTGGAGCAAGTCGCAAATACTATTAATACTTATATAAAGGACATGACAGAAATTTCAGATTACATAGTATATCATAGGAATGCGGATTATGCATATAATAAGAAAGACTATATATTAATTCTCCTTGATACGGTATTAAAATTAAGAAATGATATTGTGACATTTTCTGTATATGATTCTTCAGGGGACCTCATCATGGTAGCACCAAGCGGTAATAAGATAAAGCAAAATATAAAACTTGATAATCAACCATGGTATAAAAACATGAAAAAATATCATGGCTTTTATAATTTTTCTCCGCCTCATGTTCAAAACCTTTTTGAAAACCAGTATATTTGGGTGGTAACGCTGAGTATATATGTAAATTTACCTGAAAGCATGCTTCCGGCTCATTCGGTACTTGCAATTGATGTTGACTTTAGCTCAATAGACGAGTATTGCAGTAATGTTACAATAGGGAAAAGAGGGTATGTTTTCATTTTGGATGAGAACAATAATATTATTTACCATCCTCAGCAGCAGATGCTTTATGCAGGAATCAAGCAAGAGGATATTGATTTTATAGCTGATAAAAAAGATGGTGCATATATTCATCAAAACGGAAATAATATTTTGGTGATATCATCGCTGAAGTATACAAATTGGAAGGTTGTCGGAATTACATATATGAATGATATGCTTGAAGCGCGAAATGATGCCATTGAATTCATTTTAATTATATTCAGCATTGCATGCGTACTTATTCTTTGTATTTCAATGTTTGTTTCAATTAAAATATCAAAACCACTTTCAAATCTTAATGATGTTATGGAGAAAGTCGTATCAACAAATAACTTGGACATTCGCTCCAATGAAATAGGATTTTATGAAGTTGAACGCCTGTCACAATCATTTAACCATATGATTAATACAATAGAAAAACTAATGGAAAAAATAAAAACTGAAGAAAAAGAATTAAGGAAGACGGAGCTTAAAGCTTTACAGGCTCAGATAAATCCGCATTTTCTTTATAACACACTGGACTCAATACTATGGATGTGCGAGCAAAAGGATGGTCCTGGTGCTGTAAAAATGGTTACTGCATTGGCAACTCTGTTCCGTATTGCTATAAGCAAAGGAAAGGATATTATTACCATAGGGGATGAGATCACTCATGCTAAAAGTTATTTGACAATTCAGCAAATCAGATACAGAAATCAATTTGAATATTCTTTTGATGTAGACGATAGTTTGCTTTCATATTGTTGTTTGAAAATTACACTTCAACCAATTATAGAAAATGCTATATATCACGGTATTGACAGAATGGTGGATAAAGGGCTTATAGAAATAAAAGTAAAGGATATGGGAGAAAAAATACTTATGCAGGTCATTGATAATGGCCTTGGCATGCCCGACGATGTATTAAAGAGTATTCTCAGTTACGAATCATCAGGTGGACATGGAATTGGTGTGAAGAATGTGAATGACCGCATACAGATATATTTTGGCAAAGATTACGGTTTGCAAATTGAAAGCGAATTAGATGTCGGAACTTGTGTAAACATTTGGATTCCAAAAATAGAGGGTGATATTATCTATGATAATCTCTAAAAGAAAACTACTGGTTTTTTCTGTTTTTATACTTTTCCCTGTTATTATAATCGTTGTACTTTTATCCTGTACACCGTCCAGCACTGAATCTAATGTAAGCAGAAAACCGAGGGTTTTAGTGCTGGTAAAGTCAAGTGGATCCAAGTTCTGGCAAACAGTTTTTGCAGGAGCAAAGGTTGCTGCAAATGAGTATAATATAGACCTTCAGTTATCCGCACCTGAATCTGAGAAGGACTATGAAACCCAAAACAAAATGATGGAAAAAGCTATTGAAGACAGAGTAGATGCAATAGTGTTTTCTGCATGTGATTTTGATAATTCCGTTGAAGTAGCAGAACGCGCTATTGATTCAGGTATTCCAATTATAATTATTGACAGCCAGGTCAATACTGATAAAGTCCTGTGCACTATCGGAACAGATAATGTTGAAGCAGGCCGAATGGCTGGAAGAACGTTAATTGAGTATATGAACGGTAAAGCAAAGGTGGGAGTGATAAATTTTGAAAAAGGCAGTGCCAATGCTATGCAGAGGGAGCAGGGCTTTATTGAAAGTTTGGAGGGCTATGATGAAATGGATATAATTGATATAAGATATAGTTTCTCAAATGCTGAATCTCCAAAAAGAGCAACTATGGATATGATTAAAGATCACCCTGAAATTAACGCAATTGCAGCATTTAATGAATGGACAACGATAGGAATGGCTGATGCCATTGATGAACTGGGACTGAAGGACTCAATAACTGTAGTAGGGTTCGATAACAATCCGGAATCAATAAAAATGTTGGAAGATGGCGTTATTGATGCTCTTATTGTACAAAACCCATTTGCAATGGGCTATCTGGGAGTCCAATATGCAATTCAGGCAATTCAAAATAAGAATAATTTTCAAGATATAGACACAGGTACTGTTGTAATAAACAGAGAGAACATGTATAATATCGAAAATCAAAAGCTGTTATTTCCATTCTCATATTCCAAAGATAAAAAAGAAAACTAAAAAATATAGAAAAATAACTCCTTCTATTATCTTTTCAGTGGTAAAACCAGAGAGTTTTTTTTAACTAACTGAGATAGAAATCTAATTCACTGTAAGTAATTTAATTGCTAATATATATAAAGGATAGTTTTTGGAATAGCATATTTCTACTAACTTAACTTGTTGTGCTGGGTAATGAGATAGGATTGCAGATAGCTTTAGAGCAAGTTACGGAGGATAAGGCAAATCTCCTGAGCGAAACGGATTGATTTACCCCGTAACGGGTTTACCGGCTCCTAAGCTAGTGGCTTCTGTTATCAAAATGCCAGCACAACAAGTTAAATTAAGTTTATGTACTATTACTGTTCGCATAAATTTTAGAAGAAATTTTACCGAATATTTACTGATAATCCTTCAAAATGTAGTTCCTGTATAAACTATCGGGAAGTATTTTAAACAATAATATCATAAAAATAGCATAATTAATTAGAAAATAAAAAAATAGATGAAGCAGTTAAATTTATAAGGTATACAAAATTTATTTTGTCTTTCAATTAATAAATTGTGACTGTCATGACTTGCCAGCGAGTTAAGACCCGGATTTCTGCTTTAACTGTAGATTGTGACTATAAATAGACCCCAAATATATTATTATATAGGAGGTATAAAGAATGAAGAGAAAAGCATTAAGCATCATGTTGGTGTTCTTATTGGCCTTCGGACCCTTAGGAGACGTACTACATGTATTTGCAGCAGAGTTTACTGGAACTGAGTGGAACGGCACACCGGGTGTTTTCAGAGTTGGGAATGAGAAAGTGAGCGTTAGAACAATCTCATACCCTGATGTAAACGAGGCACTCACATTAAAATTTGAAGATTCGATATATTATCAGTCTTTAAATGGAATGTGGAAGTTCCACTGGGTAGACAATCCAAATGCCAGGCCTGTAAATTTCTACGAGGAAGATTATGATGTGTCTCAGTGGGATGAAATCCTGGTTCCCAGCAACTGGCAGCTACAAGGATATGGTCAAATTGTCTATATGAATCAGGAAGTGCCGTGGGAGGCATATAAAGAATATGCAGGTGCAACAACCAGAATAACTAATGGTTCAAAGGCAGTTCCTGTCAATCACAATGAGGTAGGCTCTTACCGCCGTACTTTTACTGTTCCTGAGAGTTGGAATGGGCAGGATGTATATATCTCTTTCCAGGGCGTTAAATCCGCTTATTATGTATGGGTAAACGGTCAGCCGGTAGGTTATAGTGAAGACAGCTTTATGGCTACTGACTTTAATATTACACCTTATTTAAAGCCCGGTGAGAATACGCTGGCTGTGGAAGTATATCGCTGGTCTGATGGCGCCTGGCTTGAAAATCAGGATATGATCGATCTAAGCGGTATATTCCGTGATGTTTATTTGTATGCCAACCCCAAGGTGCGTATTCGCGATTATAATATCAGAACCGACCTGGATGAAAACTATGAGGATGCTCTTTTATCTTTGACAGTAAACGTGAAAGACAATACAGGCGCCTCAGAAGCTGCTTATACTGTAGAGGCATATCTGTACGATTGGAATAATAATCTTGCATTCGATACACCTATGCAATATGCTGTTAATTTTAATGACGGGGAAAGTGAAGTTGTGGCAAGCATGTCCAAGAATGTAGAGAATCCCCTGAAATGGTCTGCTGAAAAGCCAAATCTTTATAAAATGGTGCTAATCTTAAAAGATGAAACAGGTAAGGCGATTCAAATATTAAGTTCCAGAGTCGGTTTCCGTGAAATCGAATTGAAAGACGGACAAGTGATGATTAACGGCAAATCTATATGGATTAAAGGAGTAAACCGTCATGAGGTTCATCCTGATGCAGGATATGCTATGACAAAAGAACAGATACTGGAAGATGTTTTAATCATGAAGAGATTTAATATAAATGCTATTCGTACGGCACACTATCCGCATTCGCAGGCATTATACGATATTGCCGATGAATACGGAATGTATATCATGGATGAAGCAGACAATGAAACACACAGTGCAAGACCTTTTGCTGCAGGAGATGCATTTCCGGCATGGCACCCTGCTGTTGAGCAGCGTATTTATGATATGTATGAAAGAGATAAAAATCATCCTTCGGTTATATTCTGGTCCATGGGGAATGAATGCGGTTCAGGAACACCTTTCAACAATGCCAGGAATTGGCTCAAGGCGAATGACCCAACCCGTCTGATTCATTTCCAGGCGGATAATAATATAGCAGATTTCTATAGTACAATGTACCCAGCGTTGTCCAGCCTTGAAAGTTATGGAAAGTCCGGCAACACCAAGCCTTATATTATATGTGAGTATCTCCATGCAATGGGCAACAGCGGCGGCAACGTAAAAGAATATTGGGAATTGATTGATAATTATCGCAATCTCCAGGGCGGCTATATTTGGGACTGGGCAGACCAATCTGTAAGGCTCCCGGTGGACGGAGGTGCCAGTGGCTTACCAATTCCCGATGGATATACAGGCGAGACTTATTTTTCATACGGCGGCGATTGGGGAGAAGATAACACTGACGGAATTTTCTGCATGAACGGTTTGGTGAATCCCGACAGAACACCCCAGCCTGAGCTTTATGATGTTAAAGCAGCATATCAGAATTTCAAAGTCAAATCTGTCAATCTTGAGGAAAATCAGATTGAGCTTTGGAATCAGAGTTTATTTACCAACCTGAACGAATATGATACGACATGGACGCTGACCGAAGACTGTACTGTGCTTCAGGAAGGAAAACTGAATATTGACCTTCCGGGAGAAGCAACCAAAATAGTGACAATCCCCATTGAAAAGCCAGAGCTAAAAGCAGGTGCTGAGTATTGGCTCAATATAAGTATAAGACTGAAGGAAGATACAAACTGGGCCCAAAAGGGTCACGAAGTAGCAAAACTTCAGTTTAAAATGCCTTATGAAGTACCTAAGTCACCGGGATTTAATACAGGGGATATGCCGGCACTAACAGTTGATGAATCAGATACTTCAGTAAATGTAACTGGAAAAGATTTTTCAATAGCATTTGATAAGGAAAATGGAACTCTGTCTTCCTTTAAATACCAGGGTAGAGACCTGATTAAGGAAGGTCCGATGCCTAACTTCTGGAGAGCTCCGGTGGATAATGACATAATGAATGGAATGACCACCCGTGATGCCTCATGGAAATATGCAGGCGAAAATATGAAGGTAGATAAAGTAACTGTTGAAAAGCTCAATGACAAATTGTTAAAAATTCAAGTAGATGCAACCATACCAACCTCCGGTACATCCAAATTCCTGGTAGACTACTATATCTATGGCAGCGGTGAAGTGGTTGTAAACAGTACCTTACAGCCTAATCCCTCTTTATCTGAAGTACCTGAAGTAGGCATGGAACTGATGGTTCCAGGCGAGTTCAAGAACATGAAATGGTATGGAAGAGGAGAACATGACCATTATTGGGACCGTTATGATGGAGCAACTGTAGGGGTTTACACCAGTACTGTAGATGAACAGTTCTTCCCATATCCTAATCCTCAAGACACAGGAAATAAGATGGACGCACGGTGGCTTACTTTGACCGACAGTGAAGGGTTCGGACTGATGGTTGGCGGACTTCCAACATTTGATTTCAGCGCGCTTTATTATACCGATATTCAGTTGGATGACGCAAGACATCCATATGAGTTGACAAAACAGGATGATATTTCACTGGAAGTAAATTACCGGCAGATGGGTGTCTGGAACAGCTGGACCGGAACAGCATTACCGCAGTATATGTTGCCTACAAATCAATCTTATTCCTATAAGTATATGTTAAGACCGGTGACCAGTGCAATGAATCCTATGGAATTGAGCAAACGTTCCATTGATTTTACGCTATTGGAAGATATTAAAGTTGATGGAAAGTCAATCTCAGGTTTTAACACTAATATTAGAGAATATGAAGTGATAATACCTGATTTAGGTAGCGGCCAGCCCCTTCCTGTGGTAGAAGCAGTTTATTCAAGGGATGATCTGATAGTTGAAGTAAATAATGTAACCAAGCTTCCCGGAGAGGCTACAATTAACGTAAGAACAAAGGATGGTTCATTGAGCGCTGTATATACTATTAAATTCACTCCCGTTAAATATAGGTATGCCAGTGACATGGAATGGGTAAGTGCCACAGTAGGATGGGGAACAATCGGTAGAGATATTGCAGTATCAGGAAATCCCATCAGATTACGTGGCCCAAATGGAAGCATTATCACTTATGAAAAAGGAATTGGTGTTCATGCGAATTCTGAAGTAGTTTATAATCTTGACGGACTTGGATTCAATCTCTTTGAATCTTATATAGGAGCAGATTTGGGAGCAAATAAGCCGGCAAATACAACCGTAAGGTTTATTGTGATTGCGGATGGAAAAGAAATTTACAGAAGCGGCGTGATGAGCGGAAATACTGAACAGGTGTTTATCAGTCTGGATATTACAGGTGTAAAAATACTGAGGCTGATTGTAGACCAGGTTGATACCAACGGTCATGACCATGCAAGCTGGGCAGATGCTAAGTTTATTGTAACCGGTGGACAGCAAGGGCCTGTTTTGGATAGTGTTGAACTACAGGTAGAGCCCAGCCGGATTAAGCCTGGTGAAGTTGCAAACATTAGTATAAGCGGTTTGATGGATGATGGATCTGCCGCTGATTTGACCAATGCCACCATAGAGTATTATTTAAGTAACCCTGCTATTGCATTCATTGATACACAATATGACCCTGTACAGTTGAACCTGTCATCATCAGTAGGAGATGCGGATACTCTTGAAGTATGGGCTGAAGTAACATTGAATGGGAAAACTGTTCAAAGTAATAAGGTAGTAATAATAATAGACAAGACAGTGACTCTTGTAGGAGATATCAACAAGGACGGTGTAATTAACATAGGAGACCTTGCTATTGCAGTAAGTCATTATGCAAAGGATGCCAATAGCCCCGACTGGCCTGTTGCAAGGATTGCAGACCTGGATGGCGATGGAAGAATAGGAATAGCTGATTTGCTCATTATTGCAAGAGCGATATTATGATATTATATTGAATTTATTACTAATGTATGAGAAAGCTGACTAATAGTTTACGGTTTTTCCAGCGGGTGGTCGTCAGGCTGCCCGCTGCTTTTGTTTTCTACTGCGAATAACAATTGATGTGCAGGTGGTTCAAAATCAAATGGAAAACCATGTTAAAAAGTTTTATTAAGTGGTATATGTATATTAAGTGCCTAATATGAAAATTCTAGATATCGACAGTTATTTGTTAACCTCCGGCAGTATAATAAGAGGTGTATGATCCGGAGAGATTACACTCTTATGATTATAAATAATTATAAGGAGATGGTATGAATGAAGCGTGAAGAGCAAAAGTTTTTCATTTGTAAACACTGTGGAAACATTGTTGAGCTTATCAACAATGCAAAAGTTCCGATAGTTTGTTGTGGGGAGGAAATGAAGGAACTTGTTCCAAACACAGTTGAAGCTTCCGTTGAAAAGCATTTGCCTGTTATCAAGATCGACGGTAACAAAGTAACAGTCGAGATTGGCTCGTTAGAGCACCCTATGACAGAGGAACACCATATCGAGTGGGTATATATACAGACTGATAAAGGTGGCCAGCGTAAAATGCTCGTACCTGGACAAAAACCTCATGCTGAATTTGTTTTAACGGATGATGATAAGCTGGAAAGCGCTTATGCTTATTGTAACCTTCACGGACTTTGGAAAACAAGCGTTGAGAAATAATAAATGCATATGTATGAATGAGTAACTGCTCACATATAAATATTAATTGAAGTAAATTAAACATTATAATATATAAAAATAAAGTTTCAGTTAAGACATTTAATATGCTTGGATATTTATAGCATGGCATTATAAGCGTTTGTTTTTATAAATCTTATTCTCTCGTAATCATTACTCTGTAACTGAAAGAAGCGTTTGGTAGTGACGATGTTAATAAGCTGTCTTTTGTCCTCCATACAGATATGGACAAAAAGCAGTTATCGTCCTTCCAACGCTTTTTTCCTTATAGCTTTGGCGGGCAAACAAGATTGACTTTTATTTTGATTTTGTCATAATGGAATAAAGATTGTTGTTGACATAATTCACCAAAGCTATATCAGGAGGACTTTTTTATGTATTCATTACTGCTGGTAATAATATATCTTTCTTTTATCAGCCTTGGCTTGCCGGATTCTCTGCTCGGCTCTGCATGGCCGGTTATGCATGAACAGTTGAATGTACCAGTGTCTTTTGCCGGAATTGTAACAATGATTATAGCAGGTGGAACGATAGTATCCAGTCTTTTGTCCGATAAACTTACGAGAAAGCTTGGAGCAGGACTGGTTACCGCACTCAGTGTAATGATGACAGCAGTAGCACTGTTTGGATTCTCTATTTCCAACTCCTTTATCCTGCTTTGTTTATGGGCTGTTCCATACGGGCTTGGTGCAGGCGCCGTTGATGCTGCTTTGAACAACTATGTGGCTTTACACTATGCCTCCCGGCATATGAACTGGCTGCATTGCTTTTGGGGAGTTGGAGCTGCGGTTAGCCCATATATAATGGGCTATTGTCTGACCCGTGGTTTCGGATGGAATAGTGGTTACAGATCTGTCGCTGTTGCGCAGGCTGTATTGACAGCTATAATTTTCGTAAGCCTTCCACTTTGGAAGAAGAGAAATACTATTGAAATTAACAATGAAAAAACGTCAGCACATTTGAGTCTGCCGCAAGCCCTAAAAATAAAGGGAGTCAAGCCAATTCTTGTAACTTTTTTCGCTCTCTGTTCTCTTGAATCAACAGCAGGTTTGTGGGCAAGCAGTTATCTTGTTGAATTTCGAGGTATTGATTCCGAAACAGCCGCAAAATTTGCATCTCTTTTTTTCCTGGGAATTACTTTTGGACGATTTTTGTGTGGATTTATTTCTGATATAATTGGAGATAAGCTGCTTATCCGGTTTGGCATAATAATTATCATTTGTGGAGTCGTCATGGTGGGGATTCCTGACGGAAGCAGCATAGCGGCTTTAGCCGGACTTGTTATTATAGGTCTTGGCTGTGCTCCTGTCTATCCGGCAATAATACATTCAACGCCGTCAAACTTTGGACCGGAGAATTCCCAGGCAATTATCGGTATACAAATGGCAAGTGCTTATGTTGGCAGTACTTTTATGCCACTGGTTTTCGGAGGGATTGCAGATAATATAAATATAGGACTGTTTCCAGTATATTTAGCTTTCTTTGCAGCACTCATGCTTATAATGTCAGAGATGCTAAATAGAATAGTTGCAGCAAATGAATGACATTTTTTACAAATTCAGCAAATTTCCAGCAAACTGAATGTTTTTATGACCGCTATATAAATTTGACATAGAGGTAAAATTAGTTTAATATAATGCTTGTAAAAGCAGTCATGAAGGCTGCACCGGATTTTTAAAGTTTTGTATAAAGGTATTTATATTATTAAAGTAATTGTATAAAAGTATTTATGAAAATTACTGATAACCATGAAGGTTTTAATCTTCATGGTATTTTTATTTTATGGGGGTAATAACATGAAAAGGTTGTCAACTAAAAAGATAGTATATTCAGGGGTGTTTCTTGCAATAGGACTTTTGCTGCCGTTTCTGATAGCACAAATCCCAAGTGTGGGGAGAAGATTATTACCAATGCACATTCCTGTTTTACTCTGTGGTTTTGTCTGCGGGTGGCCATATGGCTTGATTGTTGGTTTTATTTTACCTGTCTTCAGGAGCGCGTTATTTTCAATGCCGGCCATGTTTCCTGATGCTATAGCCATGGCTTTTGAGCTGGCTACATATGGCTTTATGTCAGGTCTTTTGCATAAATTGCTTCCCAAAAAGAGGGCTTTTATATTTGTATCATTGATTTTGTCAATGATATGTGGAAGAATTGTTTGGGGATGTGTAAGCTTATTACTGTATGGATTTGGTGGAATGGCATTCACATGGGAGATTTTTATGGCCGGGGCGTTCGTCAATGCAATTCCGGGCATAGTGATTCAAATTATTTTAATCCCTGTTATTGTAGTTGCGTTGTCAAAAGCAAAACTTATAGAAAGTGTGAGCTGAAATGAGGGTTAAAACTTCTGAGATGAGTATAAAGGAAATATTAGTCAAGCAGTATTATTTGTATCCAAAAATGCAAATTCAGGACATGATCAAGCTAATACATCAGAATGAATTTGCAGGTGGTCATTTGATTGAAAGTGAAGAAGACAGCTTACAAAGATTGCAGGAGGAGTGGCGTTGTTTGGAACAGCTTTCCCCCGACAGGAAGATATATAATGATGTCTTTGAAAGTATCGGCAACAATCTTTGCAGGCTTCATTTAGCTGCCCTGAAACATTGTAATAGCATAAAACATTATAGTATCAGCCTCAGTACAATAAACAGGTTCTTCATAAGTACAGCCAACTCAATACAAGGGAGCGTTGAGAGCTTTGAAAAAAAGCTAGATGAGCTCAGGCAATGTTGTAAGGAAGGACAACTTCCCTATTCATTGGAAGAACTGGATGCCTGTTTGAGTTCCTATAAGAAAAAAGGTTATCCGCCAATCAGCCACAGCGAGATTTACCGGGCGGCCTATTTTCCCGCATACCGTGTTGTGGGGTCAGAATACCGTGATTTTTTTGAGCTGTTCTGCAAAATAGACTCGTTGATGAGAGAAAAGGACAGGGTCAATGTAGCCATTGACGGAAACTGCGGTGCCGGGAAAACTACGTTGGCATCACTGATAGCCAATATATATGAGTGCAACATATTTCATATGGATGATTTCTTCCTGACTCCTGAACTGAAGACAGAGGAGCGTTTAAAGGAAGTTGGCGGAAATGTAGATTATGTCCGGTTCAAACATGAAGTGATTGACGGACTGAATAGTGGACGCGAGTTTCAATACCGTAAATACGATTGCAAAAGCATGACATTCCAACAGCCCATATCAGTGACTCCCAAAAAGCTTAATATTATAGAGGGTTCTTACAGCATGCATCCGACTTTGATAAACAATTATGATCTGAAAATCTTTTTGAATATAAATGAAAAAGAGCAGATTTCCCGTATTTTAAAAAGAAATGGCGCTTTCATGCTGAAAAGGTTTATTCATGAGTGGATACCAATGGAGAATCGATATTTTAAAGGGTTTAATATAAAAGAACAAAGTGATTTGGTTTTTGAGATGTAACTTTAATTTGAGATGTAGCTTTAATATGAATTATGGAGACCTTTACAATCCCATCTGCATCACCTGTGTTCGACCTGTGTTAAAGAAAGTGTTCTTTAACACAGGAGAATTCATTTGCCCCGTACTGTCTAAATGCCGTCACAACAAGTTGAATTCATGAAATAAGATTTTACAGGAAGTGTACATATAGGTAGTTCTATACTTGCTTATAATATAAGAAATTCAGTTGTAAATTATAAAAATATGATAAAATACAAATATAGCTGTGAATAATGTATAAAGTAAATAAAATAATTTTGTGATAAAACAAATCTCTGTTTTAAAGGTTGTGAGGCAAAGGATTTTCGTATTATTATGGAAAGGGGATTGAATGCTTTGGCAAGGCCGACAAAGTGGAGAAGAGTTGAGCATATCCCGGATGTTCAATATTTTGTTCCTTCTGATATTGAGGATGATGCTTTGCAGGAGAATGTCATATGTATCGAGGAGCTCGAGGCAATACGGCTTAAGGATCTTGAAGGCTTGGAACAGGAGGAATGTGCTGAAAAAATGGAGATATCCAGGCAAACTTTTCAGCGCATCCTGAATGCAGCAAGAGAAAAGATCGCAGACAGCCTTGTAAATGGAAAGGCTATTAAGATTGAAGGTGGAAATTATACACGCAATATATGCTCTGTGAAATGCCTTAGCTGTGGGAAACAGTGGAAGGAAAGTTATGAAAACTATGAAAAGATTTTAAATGGAGAATTCAATTGTCCTGAATGTATGTCAAAAAAAGTTGTTTGCGCAAGAATTGAGAAAAAGAGTTTTTGCACAAGCAATTGCTGGAGACATGTCAGGAAAGATTAGGAGGGTGAATGTATTGAATAAAGCTATACTGGTTGATTATTTGAATTCGTTGGAAAAGATCGGCACACCCGGATGCGACTGTGTAATTTATCATGAACACAAGCCTATTTTCCGCCACACTACAGGTTTTGCTGATGCTGCTAAAACAAAACCACTTACAGAGAACAATACCTATTGGATTTATTCAGCATCTAAGGTCATCACCTGCACGGCAGTTTTGCAGTTGATGGAAAATGGTAAAATCGGCCTCGATGATCCGGTTTATTGCTATCTTCCGGAATACAAGGATATGAAAGTAAAAAAGGATTCTCATGTTGAGCCTGCAAAAAACACAATGACAATAAGACATCTTCTTACTATGCAAAGCGGCTTGAATTATGACCTGGAAGCTCCGTCTATTAAAAAAGTCATAGAAGACACAAACGGACAGGCTACCACCCGGCAGATTATAAAAGCCCTTGCTAATGAGCCGCTGGATTTTGAACCGGGGACACGTTTCCAATACAGTCTGAGCCATGATGTGCTTGGTGCAATAATTGAGGAAGTTTCAGGCATGAAGCTTAGTACATACCTTGATGAACATATTTTTAAACCACTGGGCATGAAAAATACAGGTTTTGAATTAACACCTGAACGAAAAGCCAATATGGCCGACCAGTTTGAATTCCGCAATGATATAAATGCTTCTGTTCCTACTACAAAGGATAACTGTTATGTCCTGTCAAAGAATTATGAAAGCGGTGGCGCAGGCTTAATTTCAACAGCTGACGATTACATTCTGTTTTTGGACGCTATGTGCAATTACGGCACCAGTGCTGGCGGTTACAGGCTTCTTTCACCGGAATCTATAGATTTAATGCGCTCAAATCAGCTGCATGATGTCTCCAAAAAAGATTTTGACCTTCTTGGGAGAATCGGCTATAGCTATGGGTTAGGTGTACGTACCTTGATTGAAAAGGAGAAATCCGGTGTCAGAAGTCCCCTGGGAGAATTCGGATGGGATGGCGCTGCCGGTGCTTATGGATTAATTGATGTGGATAACCATCTGGCAGTTTTCTATGTGCAGCATGTTCTTTACCATGACGACATCTATTATGTGGCTCATCCCAGAATCAGGAACCTTGTTTACGAAATGTTGGGGATGTAGGAGACATAATTAAAGATAATGGCGATAACGCTTAAGTTATAGATTATAACGACAACAATTAATCTAAAAATAATGACAATGGCAAATAGGGTAACGGGCAAAGAGTCAGTCAGTAGTGATTGATTCTTTGTTTTTGTATTGGGATGCACTTCTTTTTAATAGGCTTTACCCAATATTTACATAATATTTCTTTTATTATTTACATATTTTTTCTTTCATATTTTTATATTATGATATAATATCTTAATAGGTAATGCCAGTGTAGCAGGAGGACATATATGCTTAAGCATATAGTTGATTTTATCAGAAGGCTGCCGGTCTACTATAGAGTTATACTTATGTTTTTGCTGGTTATAATACCTATTTACATAGTACTTACCTTTATTAATATCATAGGTTCCCGTATTATATATAACGAGATTGGTAACGCTATGACATATAAGGTGGACTTTTTGCGTCTTCTTTGATCAAGGAAATAGATAAGATAATAAACCTTCAGCACCAATATTCTTTAGACAGGGATTTTCAATACCTTGGAGTGCTGTCTCAGGCAATGGACAATGTACAGCGCGGGCAGGCTGCAATGCAGGTATCTGAAAAGCTGAACTTTCTTAGCCTTTCCAGTTACTTGATTGTTAATTGCGGAATATATAAATGCGACGATGCATGGACAATGTGCAGCAATTACAATATAGATAACCGGAATATCGGGGATATTATTAATGCTTATTTGGGATCAGATAACGCCGGATCGGTTTTTTATTACCAGGATAGGTTATTTATCTTCTCACCCTATCCCAGGCCTTTTAATATAAACGGTCAGAAGCCCGCATATGTTCTCTACACGGAACTGTCAATACCCCTTTTAACACAGGAATTATCAGATTTGGGCGGACGGGAGAGAACCGGAGCAATGCTGATAGATGACGGGGGCCAATGGAGCATCGGAAGCAGTTTCAACATTACCGAACAGGACTTTTTACGGCTTTCTACCAAAGCAGATGAAACAGGCAGCACAATTTTTGACAAAGTTACTCAGGACGGTATGACATATTGGGTATCCGTGAGTTCTTTTCCCTTCCTGAAGCTGACCTTGATTTCATATATGCCCGAGGACGATATTACAAGGCCTCTGAAAATGTTCAATTTAATATTTTTCATGTTCATACTGATAACAATACCTATTATATTGCTTTTTGCTTTTTCCCTTAACCGGGTAATCCACCAGCCGATGAGTGAGCTGGTAAAGGCCTTTAAAATGGTTGAAGAAGAAAACTATGATATACACTTTGACAGGGAAATACACGGAGAGTTCAGCTATTTATTCAATAGCTTTGAAAAGATGGCTATGCGGATAAAAAACACAATTCAGCAGGTGTACCTTTACCGTATTTCAACACAGCGGGCCGAGCTTAAGCAGCTTCAGTCCCAGATAAATCCGCACTTTTTGTATAACAGTTTTTATCACATTTACCGCATGTGCCGGAGCAAAAATTATGACCGGCTTGAGGTTTTTGCCCAGAAGCTGGGAGGATATTATCAGTACATAACGCGCAGTGAAGTAGATGAGGTTCCATTTAAAAGAGAGGTGGAAATAGCGCGAAATTATATAGATATACAAAGTATCCGCTTTAAGGAAAGGATATCGGTAGAAATGGACGATGTGCCGGAGGGAGCAGGAGAAATACTGGTGCCGAAGCTTATCCTGCAGCCGATAATAGAAAATGTGTATGAGCACGGTATGGACAATGTATTGTATGACGGACTTATTAATATAAGATTTACATTTGACAATAATGAGCTAAATGTATATGTAGAAGATAATGGAGAGGGAATGAACGATACTGAGCTTGAAGCTTTGCAGCAGAAGCTGGAGAGCAAAGAAATAGAAGTTGGTAGGGGAACAGGAATAATCAATGTGCAGCACCGTTTAAAAATACGTTTTGGCGATACGAGCGGCCTTAAAGTATCAAGAAGCAGCCTTGGAGGACTAAAAGTTCATATGCGGATTGTTGTCGGTGATGAACAGTAAATGTGATGAGAAATAGTAAACAAAAATAAAGAATGTAAAGAATTTGTGTATTTTCTAATGAATTAATCTGCTATACAATATAAACATAGAAATTTGAATTATAATACAAAAGTATAGAAACATGAACTATACCTGATTACGTACCAGTTGTGTGCCAGTTACGGCAAAGGAGGCTATAATAGGTGAAATTAAAATATTCAAGCCTGATACTTGTAGCGGTAGTATTGATAATTTCCCTTTTGCTGTGTTTAATTGGTATGCAGCTGTTTTCCATAGACAGTCGCAATGAGGATGCTAATAGCTTGAGTGATATTGATAAAGGAAATACAGAAAGTTATGACCCTTTTGGAAAGTTTGATCCACCTGTAGATATTTCAATTGTAGTGAAAGAAGCGACAAATACAATTTATGAATACGCTGAAGGAGTTAACTATAGAAATAATCTATGGACATGGTATTGTAGAGATAAACTGGGCATAAATGTTAAAGTGCTTTGGGGAGTTGAAAAGGAACAAGCAGAACAGAAAATGAACCTAACAATAGCTTCAGGAGAAATTCCTGATATTATGTGTGTCAATGATACACAGTTTATGCAGTTGCTGAAAGCTGATATGATAATGCCTCTTGATGATGTAATCGACAAATATGCATCAGACGAAGTGAAACTTTCTTTACAGAACGAGAAAGCGAAAGTTGCAACAGATATTTGCAGGGTAGACGGTAAGCTGATGGCAATACCTTACAGTATATGCGTTTATGATTCAGCTGCGTTGTGGTACATAAGAAAAGACTGGTTGGATAATCTTAATCTTCCAATACCTCAAAGCATGGATGATCTATTGGATGTTATAAGGGCTTTCGATACACAGGATCCGGATGGAGATGGTGAAGATGATACATATGGTATTGCACTTACCAGAGATATTTTCGATGTTGGAACCGGAGGATGTAATGTTATCAGTTTTTTCAACGGCTTTAACGCTTATCCGGGAATTTGGCTGAAGAATCCTGACGGACAGATTGTTTACGGCAGCATCCAACCGGAAGTAAAGACTGCACTTAAAGTATTGCAGGAGCTCTATAATGAAGGAAGTATTCTGGGGGACTTTGTTTCCTATGATAAGAGTAAGATTGCAGAGGATGTAATAGCTAATAAAGTGGGTATATTTAATTCTAATCTTTGGGCTCCGGTATGGCCATTGCAGGATGCTATGCTTGAAAATGACCAGGCTGAATGGGTAGTTGTACCTGCTGTATCTATAGAAGGCGGACTGGCAATGAATCAGGTCAATAAACTTGACTTGATTGGATATAATGTAGTTAGCAAGAGATGTAAAAATCCTGAGGCTTTTGTACGAATGCTAAACTTACTTTATGATATTCTTTATTGTACTCAGGAGGGTAAATACAGTGAGATTTTGCTGCAAGGTGATGAAAACTGCTGGAACCATCATTGGGCAGGATTATATTACTATGAGGCGGGGGGAGATAACTGGGAGTATGAAACAATGATGAATGCTTTCAACAACGGCAATCTTAATGAAGTCCCGATATTTAATAAGGACCGTGTCAGGTATGCCTGGAAATACCTTAACGAAAAAGATGATTCAAAATGGCTGTATTACACTATTTTTGCTGATCCAAACGGTTCTTACGGCAATATCCGAAATTTAATAAACAGTGATAAATTTATCTACAATGAGTTCTATGGTATGAAAACTCCCACAATGATAGAAAAACTGGACGCACTTTTGAAAATGGAGGAGGAGACGTTTATTAAGATCATCATGGGAGCTCCCATTGAGACTTTTGACAAGTTCGTCAGTGATTGGAAGTCTATGGGAGGCAATGATATAACGAGAGAAGTTAATGAAAAATTCAATAAATAAAACTCTTAACCATGTACACTAAATAAATACTTAATTTATTAATGCTAATTAATATTATTAAAAATAGTATTAATATTTTCACTGGATTCAATTCTTTAGTTAATTCAAGAATATGAAGCATTACGGTTATGTTTTCTTTTGCATTAAATGACATTATGTAATGCCCAATAAATTATTGCCTTTTTTAAGATAACAAAGTTATCTAAATTAACATAACAATACATAATTTAAATGAAGCAGCTAAAATTCTGCACAGTTATTACATGAATTTTGTAAAAAAAGGGGGGAGAAGAAAGAGAATCACAAGCAGAAGCCTGAGCATGTTAGAGGAATTGCTCTTATAACATTGCTCTTTATAACAGTGCTTCATTTTCAATTATGTAAAACATGAAACAATAAAATAAGGGAGGATTTTTCAATGAAAAGATCTATTGCGATCATTCTATTGTTTGTTTTTGTTCTGACATCAGCTCTTGTGGGCTGTGGGAAGTCAAAGGAAACTGAGAAAGATACCTCAAACAATAATGAAACAGTTACTGATTCAACAAATCAGGATAAAGCAGAAGAAACAAAGGTTGATGAAAACATCACATGGGAAACTGCAGATTTATCCTGGAAGAAAGATACTTCACCTGTTACATTGAGTGCATTTATTGATATGTCATGGTATGTAGTAGACACATGGGGCAAGGACGACATATCACCTATAATCACAGAAAAAACAGGTGTTACTCTTGATATCACCAAAGCTACTACCGGTGACAGCAGTCAGCTGGAAGTTATGATAGCTTCTAATCAATTACCTGACCTTGTATATGTAGAAAATTCAATAATGTTTGACAGGCTTGCAAACAGCCAATATAGTCTGGCATTTGATGAATTGATGAAAGAATACTGCCCAGAATTTTTACAATTGCTTGATCCAGTTGAAATTGCAAACAATACTGAAGAAGATGGACATTTCTATTCACTTACCAACTCATATGCCAGCGATTCAGATTGGCAGGATCCTTCAGTGCTGCCGTCAGTAGGACAGCCATGGCTGCATGTAAGGGAGGATATACTAAAGGAGCTTGGAAATCCGTCTCTTGAAACCCTCGATGATTTTATGAATGTATTAAAAATGGTTAAGGATAAATATCCTAACATGACTCCTTTTATACAGTTTGCAGACTGGGAACCTGTTATAGCTAAGTTCATGGGACTTCCTGATATAGATTCTGCATATGTTGATAACGGCAAAGTAAAACTTGGTATCACTCATCCTGGATACCTGGACTTCTACAAGTATATGAATAAGATGTTCAGAGAAGGCTATCTGCCAGCAGAATCCTATACATACAACATGGATCAGTTCAATCAGGTTTATCAGAGCGGAAATGTATTCTCTGTAGGATTTAACTGTATGGTATCTGACAATGCAAATACAGTGTTTGACCAAACTAATAAACCGTATCATTTCGTACCGGTGTCAGCACCATTAAAATATAATGGAGAAATCAAATATAAACCTATAGACAGCAGTCTTGGCTGGGCTAAAGTTTTCATAAGCAAGAACTGTTCAAATCCTCAGAGGGCAATCAATTTCCTGGAGTTCCTCAGATCACCTGAAGGCGACAAGCTTACTTGCTGGGGCGTTGAGGGAGTACACTATAATCTTGATAGCGATGGTTATCCAATCCGTCCGGCTGATTTTGCATCCCGTACTTATACTGAAACCGGTATAGTACAATGGGGTTGGATGACAACTGCAAAGATTTCAGGAATAGAGTTCGTTGGCAGACAAAAAGCACTGGAACCTTATACACTTGGCTTCCAGACTGTACAGAAAATAAAACCTTATGTTGACAGGCAACCTGCCCTTGCATTTGTAAATCCGAAGCCAGACGATGCTGAAAGTGATGCAATGGCAAAAATCCAGGAGTATCTGCGTGCTCAGAACACCAAAATTATTATGTCAAAAACTGAGGATGAAGCTATTGCTGAGTATAACAAGACATTGGATGAAATCAATAAAATGGGATATGCTGATGTAGAAGCACTTATGAATGCCAAATACAGCAAAGTCATAACAAGATATCAAAAATAACTGATAAATAGATTTATATAATTGAGCAGGCTTTGAACTTGAAGCTGTAAAAGCAAGTTTGCCTTTAACAGCTTCAAGTTCAACCTGGCAATTGGTTGTATACTCTATAAAAATATAGCCAGTGTTATAAAGGAAGTTTAAGGAGGCAGCAACTTGAAAAAGCTTAACTATGGCAGTTTGCCCAGTAAAAGTAAAATATGGAGTACGTTTAAAGAGCAGAAGTACATACAAGCATTTACGCTGTTAGGTGTTGTGTTTTTATTAATATTTGCGTACATACCTATGGTTGGAATAATTATTGCCTTCAAAGATTATAAGCTAACCAGCGGTTTTGCCGGCTTCTTTACCAGCAGATGGGTTGGATTTAAATATTTCATTGAGTTCTATAATGACGTATACTTTTGGCCTATTATCAGAAATACCATGGTGCTGAGTTTGCTAAAGCTGATTTTTACATTTCCTGCACCGATAATATTTGCAATTATATTAAATGAAGTAAGAAATAACAAAATAAAAAGAGTTGTTCAGACAGTCAGTTATCTGCCGCATTTTATTTCCTGGGCAGTTGTAGCAGGGCTTTTATTCTCATTTTTAAATCAACAAACCGGATTAATTAATCAAGTGCTTGTATCATTAAATATGGTAGATGAACCAATATCATTTTTAGCAGAACCTAAATATTTTTGGGCAATATGTGTAATAAGTGATGTGTGGAAAGAAATGGGATGGTGGACAATAATATTTCTGGCAGCAATTGTAGGAATAGACCAGGAGATATATCAAGCCTCAATAGTTGATGGAGCGGGAAGACTTCAAAGAATTTGGTATATTACTCTTCCATCAATAAAAGAAACCATTATAGTAGTACTTATTCTGTCTTTAGGCAGTCTGCTGGGAGGCGGCCTTGGAGGATCAAATTTTGAACAGGCGTATCTTCTGGGGAATACCGTCAATTACGGTGTGTCTAACATCCTTCAGACATATACAATGACTGTAGGGTTAAGTAAGGGCCGTTATTCTTACGCAGCGGCAATGGGGCTTATACAGTCAGTAATATCGCTGATATTAGTTTATACCAGCAATTATTTCTCAAAGAAGATTTCAGGCTCAGGACTATTCTAAGAAGATTGGAAGGGTTGTAATGAGGAAAATTAGTAGGGAAGACTTTATTGTAGATACTGTCGTTTATATTGTAATAGCATTTGTATTTCTTGTAACCTTGTATCCCTTTTATTATTCATTGGTAATATCATTTAATAATGGAATTGATGCAGCAAGAGGCGGAATTTTTCTTTGGCCACGGCAATTTACACTTGACAATTATAAAGCGGTTTTTTCCAACGACCAGCTCTTGGGGGCATTTTTCATCTCAGTGTCAAGGACTATTATCGGAACTATAGCGTCGCTGTTTGCAACCAGCCTGTTTGCATATGGGCTTTCCCACAAGAAATTATTGTTTAGAAAGTTCTATTTTTCTCTTTTAATTATTTCCATGTATTTTACGGGGGGGATTATACCGTACTTTATCCTGCTCAGCAATCTTAAGCTGATAAATTCATACCTGGTTTATATAATTCCTTCGTTAATAACAGCATGGTATGCCATATTGTTTGTTAACTTTTTCCAGAGCATACCTGAAGCTTTAAAAGAGTCAGCCAGAATTGACGGAGCCAATGACCTTGTTATTTTTGGCAAAATAATCGTTCCTTTATCAACGCCAATATTTGCAACAGTAGCGTTGTATATGGGGGTATATCATTGGAATGACTGGTATTCAACTGCATTTTTCACACAAAACAAAAAGTTGCGTACATTGGCGTACATTTTAATTGATTTAATAAACCGTTCAGATCTTACATCCATATTAAGAGGAGGAACAACACAAAAGGACGCTGCCATAGCAATGCAGACTTTCACCCCTGAGACTATAAGGATGGCAACAATGGTGGTTGTCGTAATACCAATAGTATGTGTGTATCCATTCTTGCAAAAGTACTTTGTAAAGGGAATAATGGTAGGTTCCATAAAGTAGAAAAGCATAATATGTGCATAATTATGTATTAAGTAAAAGGAGACACTCAAAATGATGCGAAAAGAGAGCTATATAAAGTCAATAGAAAAATGCCTGGAGTGGATTAACAGCAGGATGCTCACATTTAACGGCGGATATAACGGTATATATGAACGTATCAGGATAGATTTGAATAACCGCACCAATTGGAGCAGGCCGGATTGTAATGCTGAACTGGCAAGGGTGATTTATCTTTACAATAAAATAACCGGTGATGAAAAATACAATAATTTATTTAACAATATAATTGAATGGTTAAAAAGAGTTCAGGATAACGACCCCTTATCAATATGGAAAGGTTCATTCCCCTTTTATCTAATTGACGGATATATAAATGATCCTCCAATAGGTGATACGGTCTATCAGAACGATAATGGCAAAATATTAATAGTTCTTACACAGCTCTATAGTTATACAAATAACAGCGTATACATAGACATGGCAAAAGGCCTGGCTGATTATTGGGTTTCTCTGCAACAGGAAGACGGCACTTTTGCCAGAATAGATTCAAAAACTTTCATATCAAAAGACGCAAAAACGCTGTGCTATCCAAAAGGCCCCTGCTTTGTTTTATGGCTTGCGGCAGGGTTGCTTCTGGCATACAAAGCCACTGGCGATGACAGATATTTAAACTCTGCAATTAAGGCCTTAAGGTATATAGAACAATATCAGCTTGAGAACGGGAGATTCAGGACTTCATATGAACTTATGGAGGCTGAGGACTGGCGGCCTGTATCATCAGAAACATCAATTGCTCTCTTTGCTTTTAGTATAGCATATAAAATCACAGGAGACGAAAGATACCTTTATATACTGAAAAAAGCCGGAGATTTTGTGTTGTCACTCCAACACAGCTGCGGCGGGATTTTGAATTGCGACGACAGTTGCCTGGAAGCATCGCTGCAGAACAACAAAAGCCTGTGCGACCTTGTATATACCCAGGGGTTTGCGCTTATGGGATTGATAGAAGCATTCAAGGCTACAGGGGATGAGGCTTATCTTGAAAGCGCGAAAAAGCTTGCAGATTTTCTGGTAGAAATTCAGTGCAATAACGAATCACCTTTATGGGATGGAGCATGGAGAGGTTCTTTTAATGTAGAAACGTGGAAATGGGACGGAAGAGCCAACCAAAACAACCCTATTGATGAGGGCGGAATGTATTCTGTTTATACCGGCTGGTGTGCAACTACGATAATGTATGGATTGTTAATGCTGCTTGAAATGGAAAAGCAATAGACCGGAAGGGTATGAGGAGGAGCATAATTATGATGTTATTACCCAGACCTAGAGAAATAAATGAAAAGAAAGGGCATTTCATACTGTTTCATGAGACAAGGATTATTCTGGAATCGAGGTGCAGCTACAATGATTTTGAAAGTGCAAGATTGCTCCAGGAAGAAATAGAAAAGGCCGCAGCATTGCATGTCAATATTGTCAAAGCATTTGACATATATGACAGGAACTGTATATTTCTTAAACTGGAACCGGAGAATTATGAAAAGGAATCTTACAAGCTTGATATCACTCCGGATAACATAGAAATTACTGCAGGTGAAAGCAGCGGACTTTTTTACGGAATACAAACTCTGCGGCAGCTGATAAGGCAAAACGGGGTATACATTCCATGCATGACTATTAATGATTCACCTTATTTTGCCTATAGAGGCTACTTGTTTGATATTACCAGAGGGAAAATGCCTACTCTGGATAATTTGAAAGAATTAGCAGACAGATTATCCTTCTATAAAATAAATCAGCTGCAGTTATATGTAGAATACACATTTGCATATAAGCATCACAGTGAGGTATGGATAAGGTCTGATCCGATTACTGCGGAAGAAATATTGGAACTTGATGAATATTGTAAAAAAAGAAACGTTGAGCTTGTACCATGTATGTCAACATTTTCTCACCTGTATGACATGCTTGATACTAATTCATTTAAAGAACTAAGTGAAATGGATATAAGTGTAGGCAGGCCTTTTACCTGGTACAACAGGATGAGATACCACATACTTGATGCTTCCAACCCAAAAAGCATTAAACTGGTTAAAAATATGCTCGATGAGTACATACCCCTGTTTTCTTCAAACAAGTTCAATATATGCTGTGATGAAACCTTTGATCTTGGAAAGGGAAAAAGTAAAGAGTTAGCAGATAAAATAGGCTTAGGGAAGCTGTATGTTTACTTTGTTAATGAAATAATTAAACATGTGGAAGGCCACTCTAAAAAAGTAATGCTTTGGGGAGATATAATCTTAAAATACCCTGATTATATAAAATATCTTCCAAAAGATGTTGAGTTCCTGAACTGGTATTACTATGACAAAGCTAAGGAAGAGGACATAAAGATATTCAGTGATCTTGGTTTCAAACAGTATGTATGCCCGAGCGTCTCAGGATTCAGCAGGCTTGTTAATCAATTGGATCTGAGCTTTCATAACATTGCCGAAATGACAAGCTACGGGAAAAAACACGGAGCTGTTGGTGTGCTTAATACTGATTGGGGTGACTCGGGACATATCAATTTCTTTGCGAGTTCCATACCGGGAATGATATATGGGGCATCTCTGTCATGGTCTCCTGATGATAAAGAAAGCATTGATATTGTGGATAGTGAAATATCCATACTGGAATTCGGCGAGAAAAGCGGAAACCTGGTCGCATTGTTAAGGGAGCTTTGCCGGCAGGATAAAATTATCTGGAACAATATTGCATTTTGGAGAGACTACAAGGTATACGGTAAAGAAATGTTTGATGATGTAATAAAGGAGTTTACTGAAGTCAGCGAGGATGACCTGGTCAAATCCGCAAATAAAGCTATGGAAATTTCCAGGCAGATACTTGCTCTTTCAAATAATGTGCCTGAAGACCGAAAACTTGATATGCAGGAGTTCTATTTATCAGCAAGAGGTGTGGCACTTATGCAGGCCTTATCCCTTATCATAAAAAAATATGACTTCCAACAGGATATAAAAACTTTTGTATATGATCCATGGGAACTAGCTGAAACGCTTGAATACTGGCTGTATGATTTTATGGAACTTTGGCGCAAACGCAATAAAGAGAGTGAACTATACAGGATAAGGGAAGCATTTATGCAGATATGTGATATTCTGAGGAATTATTGATGCAGGTGGCAATATGGGGTGGCAATAGAGTTATAAAAAAATCTGTTGTGCCGGCATTTAGAAAGCAGGAATTCTGATGCTTAAGAGCTAATAATAACAAACTAATAAATTTTACATAATTTTAGCTCATTACCTGGCATACAAGTTCAATTAACTATTGTATCTACGAACAGGAGTAATAGATTATTTGCTGGAGGATTTTATGTTAACGCAAAGAGAGAACTATATCAGAAATGCAACTTTCAACTATCCTGAGTGGATTCCCATGGAGGTCGTAATAAGCAATGCAAGTTGGAATGAATATAGGGAAGACATGGAAGCTGTTGCCCTGCGCCATCCGGATTTTTTTCCCTATGTAAAAAAGGGATGGATGGATTACGGCAATATAGACTTCGGCCCTGCATATACGAAAAATGTGCCATTTACCGATGCATGGGGCTGTATATGGCAAACAAGCATAGATGGAATTGAAGGAATAGTATTAAATGCACCCCTTGAAAGCTGGGACAATCTTGACAGCTATAGGATACCTGATGCAAGAGTAGAGGCAGACAGAGGACGGAGGGATTGGGACGCGGAAAGGAGCAAGATTGAACAAAGACGTTCAGAAGGTAAGTATACCTGTGGAAACTTGCCCCATGGCTTTATATTCCAACGTATACAGTACCTGCGGGGGTTTGAAAACGCTATGATTGACTTTGCCACAGAAGAACCCATGCTGGATATTCTTATAAATAAGCTGGTGGAGCATAATCTCATAATTATCAACAACTATCTGGATATAGGTGTAGATGTAATGTTTATGGGCGAGGACCTGGGAAGCCAGACCTCAACTTTCATCAGTCCTGCACAATTCAGGCGCTGGATCAAACCTGCTTATGCAAGAATGATTGAAGCGTGCAAAAAGGCCGGTACACTTGTAAATTTACACAGTGATGGCATGATACTGGATATACTTGATGACATAATTGAGGCAGGAGTAGATATTGTAAACCCACAGGATTTGTGCAATGGCATAGATAACCTGGCGAAGGCTTTAAAAGGAAGGGTAGCAATTCAACTTGATATAGACAGGCAAACAATAGTACCCTATGGCTCCCGGAAAGATATAGAAGATCTTATAAAAGAGGAAGTTATGAAATTAGGGAGTCCAAAAGGAGGGCTTGAATTCATAGCAGGAATTTATCCTCCTACTCCACCGGAAAATGTAGATGCTCTCTGCTGTGCACTGGAAAAATACAGGACTTATTGGTGGGACTGATGCCTGGCCGGAACTAATTCCAGTATACAGTTTTGTGGTATGTATCAGGCTTAAAACAATGTGTGAATGAGGGGTGGTGTTCAAGAAAAGGGCATATCTTCGTAAAAGGTGTGATAGAAAGAATAGACGCTGCAAAGGCCAGACACAAAGAAATTACATTTTATGATCTTAGATACAACAAGTAAGGAGGGAATGTATTGAAAATGTATTTTAAGGGTCACAAATTAATAACAGTCATATTAGTATTCGCTATAATATTTGGCATGACAGGAATGCAGTTAGATTCTTTTGCGGACAGTCCTATCCAAGATTACACTGTAACTTATGATGAAACTTTTGATGATACTTTTAATACAGATGATGCCTACGAATTGACACCACCGGACAATAAGGAATTTAAGGACCTGGACGCAGAACAAGACGGAAGCGGAACCGATTATGCACCCAAAGATGCGGTGACAACGCCTGCAGATGTTCTGACTTCATATGAAACAATGGGAGACACGTCTGCGGAAATTGTGCTTTTATCCCGGGGAAAAAGCTATACGAAATCCATAGAACCCAATGCTTCATATCCGGACACAGGCAATGCCGAGTCAACAAACGGAATAATATCAACTCACCATGACGACGGCGGTTCATATGGATATCGCAGGGGAACCAGCAGTTTCAATGTTGATATAACAATTGACCTGGAGAATGTTTACAATATAAGTAAGGTTAAGGTGCTTAGATACACCTACGGTTATTATCCAAACAAAGTAAAAGTATATACAAGTATTAACAATAAAACTTTTACATTCCAGGCTGAATCAGATACTGCCACGAATAGTTGGTTTGAGCTTGATTTTGCGCCGGTAAACGCCAGATATGTAAGAGTGAATATTGAAAAGAACAGCGGAGATGACTGGGTGTTTATAGACGAGATTGAAGTATATGGTATAAATGAGATAGTTGAGCCGAAGTATGAACTTGTATCTGTCACACCGGTACGCAATGTAAAGGTTGGCTATGGTACCAGCGAAGCTGATGCTTTAGCAGCCTTGCCACCAACTACTACCATAAAGGATGAAGATAACCGGATACACACTGTTAAATTGAACTGGACAATAGATGGTTATAACGGTAACGTTACAGGAAATTACACTGCTACAGGTACATTTGTATTGCCTGAAGGAGTTATTCAGCCTGCACAGCCAATAGACCTCAGCGTAACATCTATTGTTACAGTGAGGGAAGCATCAGACGTTGTCGGTGAAGGAGTGAATGTAGCTCTTGCAAGCAATGGCGGTATAGCAAGGGCATCTTCAGTGTATAGCAGTAATTACCCTGTGGAAGCTGTAAATGATGGTGACAGAGCAGGTATAGAATGGGAAAACGGTGGAGTCTGGGCGGATGCCACACCGGATGAATTTCCGGATTGGGTGGAAATCAGCTTTGACAGTATTTATTCCATTGATACAATAAATGTATTTACGCTACAAGATGATGTAGACAACATGTGTGAGCCTACATTATATATGGACTTTACCAAAAGCGGAATAACAATGTTTGATGTGCAGTACTGGGATATTAACAGCCAGTCATGGAAGTTAGTTCCCGGAGGTAAAGTAACAGACAATATAAATGTATGGAGACAGTTCAGATTCGCACCGGTTAATACAAACAGGATAAGAGTATTGGTAAAGGGTGCATTGCAACAATTCAGCAGAATAGCTGAGATAGAGGCTTTTACTGCTGCAGGACAGGCACCTGAACCGGCACCCGGCACAAACGTTGCACATTTGAGCAACAGGGCGGTAGCAACTGCATCTTCAGAATACAGTGTTGATTACCCAGCCATGTCAGTAATAGACGGAGACAGGACAGGCTACTATTGGGGTTATGGCGGAGGCTGGATGGATGCCACATCAAACGAATATCCTGACTGGGTACAAATTGAATTTGACTCCGATTACGAGATTGAAATAATAAATGTCTATACAGTACAAGACAATACATCTGTTGAACCTACCCTTGATATGAGGTTCTCTACATACGGAATAAAGGATTTTGATGTACAGTACTGGGATAAATCCAAATCTGAATGGATTACAGTGCCCGGTGGAAGTGTACGTGGCAATAATAAGGTATGGAACAGGTTTAAATTCGAGCCTGTAACTACAAACAAGATCAGGGTGGTTGTAAACAATGCAGCAGTTAATTTCAGCAGAATAGTTGAAATTGAAGCATTGACACCGATACCTGAAAACATGATGTCTGATACAACCAGAAAATTCATTCACCACGGGTTTATGTTCCAAACCAGCGTGGCCACAGATGAAAGCGGAAGACAATTCCCCACTGCAGAAGAATGGATTAATTCAGGCTTTACATCAGCAACTTATTATGAACCGCCATATTATAACAAGACTCTCTCAAACTCTGTAGAAGGACTTAAGTGGTCGCTTTGCTACTTACCTTTTGGTACACCCGCGGTAACAAGAAGCGATGGATTTTTAAAAGGAGACCAATTGAATGATATTGACAATCTGGTGACATTTTCAATTGGAGACGAGATTTATTACTCAAATAGATATGAACAAGAGAGCAGGGATATGGCAAAAATGATCCGTGAGCTATATCCGAATGTTGTAATCCACAGCAATCAAATCGGCAACTGGTATTCTACCGGAGTTCCACAGTGGACTGAACATCAGTTGAGAAGCTATATACGAAATACAAAGCCGGACTTCATTGCTTTTGATGATTATTATTTCTGTGAAACCGGATCAGATATAAACATAAACGACCGCATTGTCAGCCAGACAGCCATGTATAGAGCACTGTCCCTTGAAGGATGGGATGGAAGCGGGACTCAACCGATTGCTTTTGGCCAGTATATCATTGGCTTTAAGACAGGCAGTACTGTATATGCAACCGGATGGTATGAGCCCACTCAGTCGCAACTGTACGCAGTTCCATATATAACTATGGCTCTTGGCGGCAAGTGGCTGAGCATGTTCAGATGGGAATTCTATAATGAGTATTACCATGATGGTACAAAGTTCCTCCTCTTTGACAAGGACGGAAATCCTACAAAATTCTATCATTGGTATGGGCAACTGGGAAAAGAGGTAAAAAACCTGGGCTCTCATCTTGTAAGACTTTATAGCAGTGATGCACGGTTCTTACCGGGAAAACACATGGAAAGCGGCATTGTTGTTGAGAATAAAATGCCCGATTACATCAGCGGGTTTGAAGCAAAAGCTGACTACAATTTAACCAATATTGCTGTAACTAATATGGGAACTGAGAATAATGGACTTCCCGGCGATATTATTATCGGATATTTCGATATACTTCCGGGAGTTGACAGATCGTTCTTTACATCATCGAGCCCGAAGTACTTCATGGTAGTAAACGGGCTCCATACAGGAAATGGATTAAGGCCGGAGCAACAGAATGGCATGTGCGAGGATACACAACAGGAAATTACACTGACCTTTGATTTCAGCACTGGTGGAGATCCGACAAAATTAAGAAAAGTAAACCGTGAAACAGGAGCAATCGAAAATGTAGAACTTACCCATGTATCAGGCTCTATCTATGAGTTGGAGCTTGTTCTCGGAGGAGGCGAAGGAGAACTCTTCTACTTTGAATATGAAGGAGAATACCCTGAGCCTGTACAGATGCCTGAACCGGTTCCCGCTGCACTGCCCAACCCTCTGAAACAGAGAACAGTAGCAGAAAACCTTGCACTTGGAAAATCTTATACCAAATCCAAAGAACCGGCTACCCAATATCCTGACAAGGATAATTCAGAGTCCACGGACGGCATTATTGCAGGAGATTATCAGGACGGTAAATCTTATGGATATAATATAGGCAGCGGTAGTATATCAGTCGATGTAGTTATAGATCTCGAAACGGTACAGACCATAAACAATGTAAGAGTAAGCAAATGGCAGGGACAATATAATTATGGTGCAGATGAAATAGAGGTATATACAAGTAGCGACAACGTAAACTTTACCTTCCAGGGTAAAGGAACACTGGCCCCCAGCTTGTGGTATGAAGTGTCCTTTAATGATACGGATGCACGCTATGTTAAAGTGACATTTAAAAAGACAGGAAATGACTGGCTGTTTATTGATGAGATACAGGTATTTAAAAAGGATAATGCCGGAGACACCTCTGAAGAAACTATAATAATGCCTGAACCTGAACCGGAGCCTGTACCAGGAACAAATCTGGCATACGGGAAGACTTATAGAAAGTCCCATGAGCCGAACAGTGCATATCCTGATACAAATAAGTCAGAGTCCACAGACGGTATTCTTGCCGGAGATTATCTGGATGGAAAATCATATGGATATAACCTGGGCACTAACAATGTGGATATTACAGTGGATCTTGGCAAGGAAAGATATATAGACAATGTAAAGGTGCATAAATGGGAAGGCGCATATTTGTATGAAATTGATAAGGTTACAGTGTATACAAGCACCGATAATATAAACTTCACGTTGGCAGGCGCGGCTACAGTACCATCAGGACCTGCGGCCAAGTGGTATGATATAAGCTTTAGTCCAACTAATGCCCGTTATGTTAAGGTGAAGTTTGAAAAAAGAGGAAACTGGATGTTCGTAGATGAAATCCTGATATATGACACATCCGGTTTACCAACCGGAATAACAATTGCGCCTGTGCCAAATCCTCCAGAGGATACAGAAAATGTGGCTTTCGGCAAAACTTATGTGACAAATGAAAAAACAGGCGGTAATCACAGTGATTCGGGCTATGAATTAACCAATGGAATATACGGAGCTGGCACACCTAATGACAGCCAGTGGCAGGGCATACAGAACACTTATTATACAAGAATTTTTGATCTTGAATCAAAGCACAATATAAGATACATATCAGCAAGCTTCCTTAAATATGCTGAAAGCGGCATACATCTTCCGAAAGAGGTAATTTACTCTTATTCGACAGATGGAGTCAATTTTGTCAGCCTTGGAAGGGCAACCTTGTATCCTGGTGCCGGTTCTCTCTCAAGCCCGGACAAGAGTTCGTATAAGTATATAATGTTGCTTGACAGCCCGGAAGTTGCAAGATATGTAAAGATTGATGTTATAACAGGATTAGAAGGAGCCTGGACATTTGAAGATGAAGTTGAAATATGGGGAACGGAATATGTGCCTCCTAAATACACCGTAACATATGATGCAAATGGCGGAAAAGGAGACGTACCAACGGAAACTGACAAGATTGAAGGTGAGACCTTCACTGTAGCTGATGCCGGCGGATTAACACCACCGGAGGGCAGGAAGTTCAAGGAATGGAACACAGCAGCAGACGGAAGCGGAACAGGCTATACAGCAGGAGATACAGTAACAATGCCGGCAGGTAATTTGACATTGTATGCAATATGGGAAATAGTACTTTCAAGCAACAACAACCTGAGCGGGCTGAAAGTAAGCGAAGGAACACTGACTCCTGAATTTGATGCAGACGTAGTATCATACACCGTAAGTGTTGGCAATAAGGTAACAAGTATAGAGGTAACTGCTACTGCTGCAGACAGCAAAGCGACAATAAAGATAAACGGAAATGTTGCAGCAAGCGGAGTAGCTGAAGCAATAAGCTTGAGCGTAGGCAATAACGGTATCGAAATAGTTGTAACAGCAGAAGACGGAAGTGAAAAGACATATACTATAACAGTGAACAGGGCAGAGCCTACAAAGTACACCGTAACATATGATGCAAACGGCGGAAAAGGAGACGTACCAACGGAAACTGACAAGATTGAAGGTGAGACCTTCACTGTAGCTGA
>Ga0134104_1000782_pt1 | contig 33882 bp, 25 predicted proteins | sample 15_3_2metaG_FD_94455 | JGI IMG/M metagenome (GOLD analysis project Ga0134104, IMG submission 94455) | Switchgrass degrading microbial communities from high solid loading bioreactors in New Hampshire, USA - 15_59_3.3_214_A2 metaG | ecosystem: Engineered > Bioreactor > Semi-continuous > Anaerobic...
CAGTATTCAAAATAATGAGTTGCTTTAATACCGCGTTTCAGAATTAATTTTCTCGCTGGACGCTCAATTACCTGAACAAAGACAGTATTTACATTGCTGTTCTTATCCATATTATTCACTCCTTTTTCCAACATAAGGTAGTAATCACGGACAGGACTGGGCATAAAGAGCTTCAGTGGTGGCGTTTTCTTGCTGTAATATTGTGGTGTCATGCCAAATTGTTTAGAAAATGCTCTTGTAAAGCCTTCGTGTGAGTCAAAAACAAAGTCAAGGGCCACATCAATTATTCTTGCGTTATCATCCCGCAATTTAAGGGCTGCCCGTGACAACCGCAGTTCCCGAATATATTCAAATGGTGTTTTACCCGTCAGTTCCTTAAAAATACGAGATGAATGCCATGGCGAGTATCCTGCAGCTTTTGCAAGCATATGAAGAGTAATCGGATCCGTAATATGCTCATTAATAAAATCCTGCATATGCTGTACAGCATTTATCTTTTCCCAGCTATCCATGATTTCTCCCCCTATATAAATAAAAATAACAGGAGCAGCTAATAATTTCTTGACTTGCTTTGCTAAACTAATCAGGAAGTGTATTAAACGTTTTGCAATAGTAATTTATATTTGCATATAAGTTTCATTAATTATTTTATCAGTCAAACATTAAAAACAAAATATTCAGTACAAAAAAAAAGATGCTGATTTCTCAGCATAATTTATTTTACTCCAATTCAAATGCACCGGTATACAATTGATAGTATACGCCTTTTTTAGCTAACAGCTCTTCATGGTTACCACGTTCAATAATACGTCCGTGGTCCAATACAATGATAACATCGGAGTTTTTAACTGTAGACAAACGGTGGGCAATTACAAATACCGTTCTGCCTTTCATTAATGCGTCCATGCCTCGCTGTACGATTGCTTCCGTTCTTGTGTCAATTGAAGAAGTCGCTTCATCCAGAATCATAACCGGAGGATCCGCAACCGCCGCTCTAGCAATAGATATTAACTGCCTTTGCCCCTGGGACAAGTTTGCTCCGTTTTCGGTAATCATAGTATTGTAGCCTTCGGGTAAACGGCAGATAAAATCATCCGCTCCGACAAGTTTTGCCGCTGCAATACAATCTTCATCAGTTGCGTCAAGTTTACCATAACGTATATTATCCATTACAGTACCGGTAAAGAGGTTGGTATCCTGCAAAACCATACCAATAGCACGTCGAAGGTCCGATTTTTTAATCTTGTTAACATTAATACCATCATAGCGTATTTTACCGTCAGCAATATCATAAAAACGATTCAGCAGGTTTGTAATTGTAGTTTTGCCCGCACCGGTTGCACCAACAAAAGCTACTTTCTGTCCTGGCTTTGCGTATAGGCTTATATCATGTAAAATAGTTTTCCCTGGCTCATATTCAAAATCTACATTAAATAATCTCACGTCACCTGTTAATTTTGTATATGTTATAGAGCCGTCACCGCTGTGAGGATGTTTCCATGCCCAAATCTCCGTTCTCTCGTCTGTTTCAATCAACTGACCGTTCTCCTCACGAACATTTACTAGAGTAACATATCCGTTATCCTGTTCCGGTTCCTGATCAATTAACTCATAAATTCTCTGTGCGCCTGCAATTCCCATAACAACCGCATTTATCTGATGAGATACCTGATTAATATTTCCGACAAACTGTTTTGTCATATTAAGGAATGGAACAACTATACTGATTCCCATAGCAAGTCCTGAAATACTTAAGTTTGGGACACCGGTAACTAAAAGTATACCGCCGGTAATCGCCACAATAACATATAACACATTACCGATGTTATTCAGAATCGGTCCTAAAATATTAGCATATCGGTTTGCCGCCCTTGCATCCTGAAACAAAGCTTCGTTAATCTTATCAAAATCAGCTTTGCTTTCTTCTTCGTGGCAGAATACCTTAATAACTTTTTGTCCGTTCATCATTTCTTCTGTGAAGCCTTCCAAATGTCCAAGAGCTATCTGCTGCTTAATGAAGTATTTAGCAGAACCACCGCCAACTTTTTTTGTAATAAAATACATTATAACTACCCCAATGATTACAACCAGGGTTAACCATAAACAGAAGTAAACCATGATGCAAAAAACAGTAAGAACAACGATACCGGATATCAAAATTTGCGGTAAACTCTGGGAAATCATTTGCCGCAGTGTATCAATATCATTGGTATAAAAGCTCATGATATCACCATGATTATGAGTGTCCACATACTTAATCGGGAGTGCTTGCATTCTGCTGAACATTTTTCCTCGGAATTTCTTCAAAGTTCCCTGGGTCATGATTGCCATCATCTGATTATATGCAATGCCGCTGGAAAGAGATAATACATAAAATACTGCCAATACAGCAACCAAAGATAAAATTTTCCCTCCTACTGCGCCCCAGTCACCGGATTTCCAGTTCTGCTCCACAAGTGCTATTACATTCTGCATAAAAATTGCGGGAATGGAACTTATAATTGCATTGAATATAATGCACAGAATAACAGCAGGAAACATCACCGGATAAAATTTAAAAATGTCCTTTAGCAATCGAAGGATGATTGATTTTCTATTCTTCATATGATTAGTCTTCATTCTGATTACCTGCCTTATTTTGTGAATAGTATATTTCTCGGTAGATGGCATTTTCCTCTAATAATTGCTTATGAGTCCCTATACCGTTTATAGTACCTTTATCCATTACTATGATTCTGTCGGCATCTTCTACGGAAGCTGTTCTCTGAGCAATAATTATCTTTGTAGTTTCCGGTATATATTCCTTCATTGCCTTTCGAATCCTGGCATCTGTCTTGGTATCAACCGCACTTGTAGAATCATCAAGAATCAATATTTTAGGCTTCTTAAGCAATGCTCTGGCAATACAGAGTCTTTGCTTTTGTCCTCCGGACAAATTGGTTCCGCCCTGTTCAACATAGGTATCATATCCTTTGGGGAATTGGTTTATAAACTCATCGGCACAAGCAAGCTTGCAAGCCTGTACCAATTCTTCATCAGATGCATCTTTATTTCCCCAGCGCAGATTTTCTTTTATGGTTCCTGAAAATAAAATATTCTTTTGTAATACAACAGCAACCTGATTACGTAGTGTTTCAAGGTCGAATTTTTTTACATCTATACCTCCTACCTTTACAACACCTTCGGTAGCATCATATAAACGTGGAATCAGCTGTATCAGAGATGATTTTGAAGATCCTGTGCCGCCTATTATTCCAATGGTTTCTCCGGATTTGATCTGTAAATTTATATTTGACAGTGCCATTCTCTCTGCTTTTTCGGAATACTTAAAGCTTACGTTTTCAAAAGAAACCGAACCGTCCTTTACTGTGTAAACCGGATTTTCCGGATTAGTTAATGTGCTTTTTTCTTCAACTACTTCAACGATACGCTTTGCTGACTCACCTGCCATAGTCATCATGACAAATACCATTGAAAGCATCATCAGGCTGCTGAGAATCATAAAATTATATGTTAATATGGCAGAAAACTGCCCTATATCAAAATCCAAACCTCGACTGGTTATAATCGTATAGGAGCCAAAAGAAAGAACAAAAACCATAACCACATACATGCAAAATTGCATTAAAGGCGCATTAAAAGCCAAAATCCGTTCAGCTCTGGTAAAGTCCGCACATACATCCTGTGATGCCGCATCAAATTTTTGCTGTTCATAATCTTCACGAACAAAGGATTTTACCACACGCATTCCTTTAATATTTTCCTGAATTGAACGATTTAACGCATCATATTTTTTAAATACTTTCTTAAACAATGGAAGAGCTTTGTATATTACAACAGACAAGCCTGTAGCAAGAATGGGTACTACCACAAGGAAAATCCACGCCATTCGCCCACCCATTACGAATGCCATAACAAATGCAAAAATCATCATCAACGGAGCGCGAACTGCCACCCTTATCAGCATCATATATGCATTCTGCACATTGGTAACATCAGTTGTCATACGGGTAATTAATGAAGAAGTCTGAAACTTATCGATATTTTCAAAGGAATAATTTTGTACATTATAATACATGTCCTTCCTTAAATTCTTAGCAAACCCGCAGGAAGCAGTAGCGCATGTCGATCCTGCAACTGCACCAAAAGTCAATGACAAACCCGCCATGATAATTAATATGATTCCGTATCTAATAATTGTATTTAGTTCACATCCGCTTTTAATCTCATTGACCAGGGCAGCAGTAATGAATGGGATAATACATTCAATCACTACTTCCAGACTTACCAATATCGGAGTTAAAATCGATACCCTTTTATATTCTCTGATACTTTTAGCCAGCTGTTTTAACACATATGTCAATCCTTTCCTCAAAAAAAGAGTATTGTTCATCAGTTATTCGGTGACAAACATTACTCATTTTTTCACATTTACTCTTTATTTAAAATTTTAGAATATAAACGCCGATAGTTCTGAAAAAGAAACCACGTAAAAATGCCATAAAAATAAACCCGTATTAGCTGAACTTACAGGTTCTTGGCATCGCGACCCGGATTTCCGCAACAAAACCAAACGGTACAACAAATCTTATATGTAATTTACAAAATAAGAATGTACTACTATATTCATGGTAGTATTAAAGGCGATTATAGTATGATATCAATCTTCATCAGAATTGTCAAATGCAATTTTTACAATCTTACTAACATCTTACTGTTAAAATAAACATAAATATTATTCTGTCGCCATACTGATTTCACCTTTTATACCGTTGGTTTATAGCTCTTTATTCAGCAATTGATGTATAACTACTTTGTAAATCAATATCCAATCAAATTATAGAGACAAGGAATGCTCCCTTTCGTAACCTGCGGTACAATTATGATTTCAAGTCTTCCGTTATTAAGGCATAAAATATACATATCATCATTCCAAATAATGCTTGAGACGTGCCCGCTAATATCATCAATGTATATTTTCCAGTTTATTCCATCATATGAATAATAAATCCGTGAGCTGTTATAATTATCAAACGGATTTGCGCAGGCTAAAATTTTGTTTCCGTCCCAATAAAGCCGGTAAAAACTATCTTTTGATCCGTAAACCTTGTTAAAGTTAATTCCATCTTCAGAGACAGATATAGAATTACCGGAAATTTTGATAAATTTGCCTTCAGCGCTTGTTATAGAATCCGTATTTTCAGCATCTTCTTTTATAATCCAATTACAAAGATCATAGCTTGTAGCAGTATACTTTTTATTGTTTTCATGGTAAAAACTCGCTACAAATTTCTCTCCTGTACACGCCAGGCTCTGAACGGATGAATTTGTCGTTTTGGCTATCCCCCAGTCCAAAGCGTTAAAAACCACACTGTAATTACAATTTTTGTCAAATTTAAGTATTACACTTGTTTGATAAGGGTTTGCGTATTCTCCGTATGTTTCTACATGCCCATATGCAAGGTAATAATCCTCAACCTTTAATATACCTGCTATATAAAATGAAACAGTATCAAATCTGTATTCCATATTTGAAAATATATCTTTTGAAAGAGTTAAACGATAATTCCGGGGATATTGAGTTACATTACCCTGCAAATCTTCCATTTGAAAAATTTCTCGTTCAATCTGGCCCCTTTTCCATGTGCATCCATCGGTAGAAATAAATGAGCCTGCTCTTACAACAAACCTGTCTTCCTCGTCAAGAGAGCCGTTTAAATAATATACTCCTTCATCATTTCCGCCCATAACATACTCCCAATTCTTGTTGTCTCTTGAAACCTTAATATCACTGCCAAAGCTATATATATCGCCACCTGCATTAACATAAATATCTCCGTTATAAGCAATTTTAAAAGGTGAATAATAACGGGGCACACCCTCTATAAAAGGCAGGTTTTTCTTTTCGGCAGATGCGGTGACCCAGTTTATTCCGTCGGAAGACTGCAGATAAACATATCCCGTTGCCGGTAATTCCATTCCGGAAGCAGTTGTTTCCCCGGATGTATAATAATAGTATACTTTCAATATAAAATTTTCACCGTCGCAATACAGGCTTTCAATCCCATTATACAAAACAGGTATATTCTCTACAGGTGTCCAGTCTTTTAAATTATGGCTTATAAAGCAAGCTCCCCGAACCTGATTTGGTATAAATACAACATATGCATCTCCGTTATATGCCAAAAAACATCCGCCGTAAGAATATACTTCTTCCAATTCACAGTTATATTCCTGCCAGTTGACGCCGTCATATGACCATGCCGCTTTTCTGTTTCCGACAGCGACAAACCTGTTACCGTCATAGATAACCCCGTAAAAATTACAACTTACATGAGGGTTAAGCTCTGCTTTATTCCAATTAATTAAATCGGAAGAATATAAAATGCTGTTATTTTCCCCTACAGCTACAAATACAGTCCCGTTGTTCGCAACGCTATATAAATTGTCAGATGTCGGTGAATTCCCTGATCTCCAGTTATAGCCGTCATATGAAAACTTAATAATTCCTTTTTCCCCCACAACAACAAAAGCATCCCTGGTACAGGAAATTCCGGTTAACCTCGCTGATTCCAATGTCCTTTCAGTCCTTATTTCAAGGGAATCAACAGGAACTTTTGTAATTTCAGCGTCTTTCGGGTTAATTATTTTTTTCTCTATCAATTTGTCATTATCACCTGAAAACTGCACGTTTACAGTTTTGGACTCACCATCCCAGGTTATTTCCGCACCCAGTGCTTCGGAAACAAAGCGAAGGGGTACAAAAACCCTGTTATTAACGATAATAGCCTTTGTATCCATACCAAAGGGAAAAAGGTCATTAATCCAATACATGTATTCATTAAGCTTTACATATATTCTGTTCCCGTTCTTTGATGTAATGGTAACGATTTTTTTATCCCCGTCCCATTCAACTTCTGCCCCGAGTTTTTCTGAAAGAGCTCTTACAGGAACCATAACTCTGTTGTCTTTATTGATAAATGGTACTGCATCAGTAAATTTCATTTCTTCTCGGTTAAAAATAACCTTAACGCTTTCATTTATCCCATGACAAGGGATAATTGAGAAAGGATTAAACAATAACGTGATTATCGTTAATAAGCAAATCAGCCTGCTTTTCATTCAATTTCACCCTTAAGCCTTTTTTAAAAATTATGCTATAAACAAAACACATTATACCAATTATGCCTATTCTGTGCAACACAAAACCGCAGGTACGGTTCCTGCGGTTTGTACTTTCAATATTATTGTTCTGCTTATCCAGTTAGATCTCAAGTTGTCTTGTGGATGCCCTTATTTTTCAGTATATACTTTAATTTCTTTTTCCTTCTCAAAATCCTTAAGCTTCAAAGTGCTTTTTATCCTTCATTCTTTCCTGATTATTGTCTTCGCTTCATCATCGGTCAGCAGGATTTTATATTCTGTCTTAAAGCATTTATCTTAATTTTTTCATCATGAAATTTATTGAATTGCTCAACTCTTTCTATTATCATTATTCCTAAAGCAAAATCAGTATTGGTTATGCCATCGTTGTTCATGTAATTATTGTAACTGCTCCATTTATACTCCGAATATTTTTGACTAACCCTGCTTTCTTAGGATTGTTATGTATGTATCAAAGTACGATTAAAAATGTTCATCGTTTTCTGCAACTTCACTTTTATAACGATCCTGAAATAAATGACCACATCGTTTATATTTAAAGTTATACCAATACACATAACTGGCACCGATACATCGCATAATCAAATTTAAATTTTCTTTTGATCTGCTAAAGCAAATGTATATGATTTTTCATAATACAATATCCATATATTATTTGCTCACTGCTTTCTTTGTATCTTTTCAATGTCTGCAAAAACTTCTCTTTATCTTAATCGTCTTCAACAATTATTTGCCGAGTTTGTCTTCGCAATATTATATGATATATTCCGCTTTCACTTTTTTGCCTTGCTTTTCCTGGAATACTTTACCATTATATTGCATTACAATATCAATCTTCATCAAGACATATGAATTATTCAACAGCAGCTCCAACGTGTCCTTTACTAACTTCAATAATTTAATTAATGAAATTTCCCATATATCATCAAATTGCTGCTTGTTAACCATACCTGCTTCTAAAGCTACAGGCTCGGTTACTTCTTTTATATAATCTGGTTTATTTAATATACTTAATAAGTCTCCGGTTAGATATTCAGGTAATAGCGAGAGAGTAGAATTTAGTGTAACATTAATATGCACACTTCCGGTAATCTCAACGATTTCTTTTATATTGTTAAAAAGTTCTTCCTTATCACCTTTATAATACTCTGTAAGATAAATACGTAAAGCATCTTCATGTCTGTCTTTAGAAATGTAAAATGGATCTTTGGTTAACAAATTTAAAAAATTTATCATTTCAATATTAAATGAATAACTTACGTTTATGCCCATTTTATCTCCACCGTATTAATCTATTTACATAATTAATTATAACAAATAAGCTAATATTAGTTAAATGTTACAATTTTTTTTTATGTAATTAAATTTTAATTATGTTAGCACTTTAGATAATTTTATTAGAAATTTTCAAATGGTTTACCTCCACAATACAAAAAAAGAAGACCTTTCAGTCTTCATTTTTATTTCCCCAAATATCCTGCTATAAACTTTGCAAGGTTCCGGCTGATTTCCTCCATTCCTGTAGCTGAGGGATGAAGCAGGTCAGCGGAAAGCCCTGTAACGTCGGTTAGCATTTCGCGTCCAGAATAATACACAAGTTTTGGCAGCTTTAATTCCTCTACTTTGCTTTTTACTACTTCCCTGTATTCCTTAATTTTCTTGTCCCCTTCGTAATCAGCATGGTTAGTATATAAATCTGTACAAAATATCCATTTATCTTTATTGTTTTCCGCTATTTTGCTTATAAAGTAATCCACCTTCTTTTTAAACTCTTCAACCGTCCATCTCTTTATTACGTTTACACCAAGCTCAAGAGTAGCAAAATCCCAATCATCTCTTTCAGCAATATAGTCAGCTATTGCTTCATCCATTTGTGCACTGCCTGCGAAACTCATATTTATGAGGTCTGCTTTCAGCAACTGTGCAATTCTCATAGTATAAGTACCTGAAGGCCTCATAGCAGAGCCTCCATGGGATATTGATGAACCATATGCAAGGTATCTAAGTTTCGGTACCTGCCTGGGATTTGGAGGCTCGCATTCCCCTTCTATGTTTATAAGACAGCTGTCCCAGTCGTATGGTAATATCACCCTTACAAGATTAGGATCAAAAGGAAGATGATATTCCTTCGTAAGCCTTTCCAGAAGTTCAATATTTTCAGGCTTTCCAATAGTAAAAGTAACAGGTTCATTGCCAATATACTGGGGTGTCAGCGTATAAGGAGCCTGGAAGCTTCCATAATATATTTCTGCAATACCTGTACTTGAAGCTTTTTCACCCGGTAACCTTTTGAGCGTAATTTTTACTTTATCGCCTTTTATATTAAAACGTATTTCACATCCACATCCACATAAAGCTCTTTTCTTCGCATTGTCGTTTATTCTCATGCGTACCCTTTCAGGTATACGCGAAAGAAGATAACCGCCATGTTCTTCGGATTTTATTATTTCTTCTACATTATGCAGCTCTGCATTTTTAAAAATCATCCTAAACACCAACTTTCTGAAGATATAAAAATGGTAAGTATATAAAGTAATTTATTTTTCTTTTGTTATTTCACTTTCTTCTCTATTGGTATTCTCTTGACAAATCAAGATTTATCAGCATTATACAACACACATTTAGTGCAATTAGGAAATTTACAGGATAGTACACACTTTCCACATAAATATTTTTGTCTTCTTTATCATGATTACTCTTTGTGTCATATTATATCATACCCGCTACTATGTAACACAGCTGCGGGTGGGTGTAACCTCAGAAACCGCCCCCGTAGTTATGCTATCTAATCCAGTTCAACTGCGCCGGTATAAAGCTGATAGTATCTTCCGCCCATATCAAGAAGCTCTTCATGGGTACCCTGCTCTATAATTTCACCATGTTCCAGCACTATAATCTGATCCGCATTTCGAACGGTTGACAGTCTATGTGCAATAACAAAGGTAGTTCTGTTTTTCATCAGTCGATCCATACCCCTCTCAATATGCTTTTCAGTCCTTGTATCGACAGAACTGGTTGCTTCATCCAGTATCAGAATAGGTGCTCTTGATATGGCAGCACGAGCAATATTCAGAAGCTGGCGTTCTCCCTGACTCAGATTAGAGCCATCTCCATCCAGTACCGTATCATATCCCTGAGGCAATCTTTCGATAAAGGAATGTGCGCTTGCAATCTTAGCTGCAGTTACCACTTCTTCATCTGTAGCATCAAGGCGTCCATATCGGATGTTTTCTCTGACCGTTCCTGAAAACAAATGGGTATCCTGAAGTACCATAGCTATATTACTTCTTAATGAATCCTTTTTGATATACTTAATATTGATACCGTCAATCAATATTTCTCCCTCGTCAATTTCATAAAACCTGTTAATCAGGTTCGTAATGGTTGTCTTTCCTGCACCTGTTGACCCCACAAAAGCAATCTTTTGACCTGGTTTAGCTATTACATTTATATGTTTCAATATGGTTTTTCCGGGAACATAACCAAAGGTCACATCCTTCAATATTACTTCACCTTTAATTAGCCGTGCACCTTTTTCTTTGTTGGATTCAGCACAGATTTCAATCGCATCTGCCGGATCTTCTGCTTCAGGTTCCTCATCCATCACTTCAAATACTCTTTCTGCTCCTGCTAATGCTGCATAAATCATATTCATTAGCATCGATAATTCATTAACCGGCCTTGAAAATTGCCTTGAATAATTCGTAAATATGGTAAGTCCACCGATATCGAAATTCAAAGTCAAGCACAGGATACCGCCGACAGTTGCAGAAATTGCATAACTTACTTGACTCAAATTGCCCATCACAGGACCCATAATTCCGCCAAAAAATTGTGCCTTCATTTGCTTTTTGCGCAAGTCATCGCTTAAAAATTCGAATTCTCCAACCGCTGTTTCTTCGTGGCAGAACACCTTTATTACCTTTTGTCCTGTAACAGTTTCCTCGATATATCCATTAACTGCGCCAAGTGCTTGCTGCTGAGCTGTAAAATACTTCCTGCTTTGCTTTCCGATCATACCTCCTACATAAATTAATAAAGGTACTGTTACAATAGTAACGATTGCAAGTATCCAATTTGTTACAAACATAAGCGTAACAGTGCCAATCAATGTAATAATACCCGAAAAAATCTGCGTCATGGTATTATTGAGCATCTCTCCGACCGAATCAAGGTCATTTGTAAAACGGCTCATGATGTCACCATGAGTATGGATGTCATGATATTTCACAGGGATCTTCTGAATCTTACGAAATAAATCCTCCCTGATCTTAACCAAAGCTTTCTGGGACACTCCTATCATGATTCTCTGTTGCAGGTAAGTACACACTACGCTGACAAAATAAATACATGCCATTATAAGTATGCCAGTTATTAGATTATTTATTTTTTCTGTTCTGGTTCGTTCAGCTACTAAATTGTTAATGACAGGACGCAATACATAGCTTCCGGCCAAACTGGTCATGCTGCTGCCCAGTACACAGGCAAAAACAAACAGAATTTTAATCTTGTCACGTCCTATATAAGCAAGCAGCCTGTTAATTGTCGCTGAAGTGTTTTTCGGTTTGCCTCCGCCAATAGCACCGCGAAGGCCTCTCGGTCCTCCCGGGCCTCTCATTCCTTTTGAAACGTCTGCTTTAGCTCCTCCGGGCCCTCCAATAGGATTTTGCGTTTTATTCCCATATCTGCGCAGTAATACTTCTTTTCTTTCTTCGCTAATTTGACTCATTATGCTGTCACCTTCTTATCCATCTGTGAGTAATAAATTTCAGAATATGCTTCACAATTTTTCATTAATTCCTCATGAGTACCTATACCGGTAATCCTGCCGTCATCCAGTACCACAATCTTATCCGCATTAATTACTGAAGATATCCTTTGTGCGATTATAATTTTTGTTGTACCTTTCAATTCATTATTAAAGCTTTCTCTGATCTTTGCTTCTGTTGCAGTGTCAACCGCACTCGTACTGTCATCAAGAATCAAAATCTTAGGTTTCTTCAATAATGCCCGGGCAATACATAATCTTTGTTTCTGACCTCCGGATACATTGACACCGCCCTGTCCCAGTTCGGTATCATACCCGTCCTCAAATGAAGTGATGAACCCATGTGCTTGCGCACTTTCTGCAAATTTGCATATCTCCTCATCATTCGCATCTTCGTCGCCCCATTTAAGATTTTCCTTAATCGTACCGGAAAACAGAACGTTTTTCTGAAGCACTATTCCGACTCCGTTGCGAAGGTTCTTTAATGAATAGTCTTTAACATTAACATCATCTACCAGTACCTCTCCGCGATTTACATCATATAATCTAGGAATCAACTGCACGAGGCTTGATTTGCCGCAGCCGGTTGAGCCGATAATGCCTACAGTCTCGCCTGGATTTATCACAAGATTGATATTCTCCAGAACCCACTTTTCATTATTATCATAGTATTTAAAGTAAACTCCTCTGAATTCAACTTTACCATGCTGTACAGTAGCATCTTTATGTAAAGCTTTCTCATCCGTCAGATCGATATTTGTATTAAGAACCTCATTGATACGTTTTACAGACGCAAGCGCTCTGGAACTGTTTAAAATAATCATGGAAACCATCATCAGTGACATGAGTATTTGAACTACATAATTAACAAATGCAGTCAGCACACCTGTAGTCATGCTGCCTGATATAACCTGTTTTCCTCCAAACCATACTACAGCCAGTGTTGTTATATTCATCGCCAGTGTCATAACCGGCATGGTAAAGATAACAACCTTCATAGCACTTATCGTACTGTCTTTTAGATCTGCATTCGCTTTTGCAAACTTATCTTCTTCATATCTTTCTCTGACAAATGATTTTACAACTCTGATATTGGTTAAATTTTCCTGGGTGGTTGTATTAAGTGAGTCCAGCTTTTTCTGCATAGCTGTGAACCTGGGAAAAGCGACTTTCAATATCATGTAGATTGCTAAAGATAACAAAGGTATTACGCACAGAATTACCAATGCCAACTTAGGATTCAGTGTAAAAGCCATTATAAGCGCACCAATAAGCATACCGGGTGCCCTTAAAGCCATTCTTAACATCATCTGGATGATGTTTTGTACCTGAGTAATATCATTTGTTAATCTTGTAATCAAAGAACCTGTATTATATTGATCGATATTCTTAAAGGAAAACTTCTGAATTTGATTAAACATATCTTTTCTTAAATCGTTGGCAAATCCCGTGGATGCTTTAATGGCAAAATAAGCTCCTCCTACACCGCCTGCCATCATGAATAGTGCCGTAAATATCATTGTTATACCCATTATTATTATATAAGAAATGCCTTTGCCTCCGTTAACTCCATTATCGATGATATTACTTAATAACAAAGGCATAACTACTTCGCCGATTACTTCCACGATCATAAAAATCGGCCCTATTATAAAAGCTGACAAATATGGCTTCACATATTTCCAATACCGTCTCATACATTATGTCCTTTCTTTTTTTAATTTTATTTCATCTTCCATTCTGTCTAAATTAGTATTCAGCTTTTGTAGTAAAGCAAATAAAGTATGTTTTTCTTCTTCTGTAAACCCATCAAAAGCTTTTCGGTCTACTGATTGGAAAATCCGCTTACTATGCTCTACTACCCTATTCCCCTTTTCGGTAACGGTAATTTTATTGAGGCGGTTATCCTCTTCATCCATCACCTTATTGATGTACCCTCCCTTTTCCAGTTTTTTTAAGGATACTGCTACCGTTGCTGCAGATACATCCATTAACTTGGCAATATCGTTCTGCGAAATATTCGGATTACGGGAAATTTCCATCAGTAATCGGTGCTGGGCTTGATAAACACCGGTTTCATCCAGATAATTCTGCATAATTCTTCTATGCTTCATAGCAAAATTAATTAATTGATGTACAATTACTTTATTACTGATTTTATTTTTATCCATATTCCTAATTCCTCACCGCCTTATAATGAAACTATTAACTTGTTAATTATTATCATCATAATTATTAGCTAGTTAACGTTTATTCATTATAGCATTTATTTTTAACTAGTGCAATTCCATGCTTACTCTGATATTCCAAAACCTAAAATAAAAACATTTGAGGTCCTTTATATCGCTGTTTTTTTGTATATCTTTTTGTCATATGTTTTATCTCCTCATTTCGACACAATACACCATTATTTTGAAATTCTATTGAATTTATATGATAAAAGCTATAAAATTTATGTAATAATAATATTATAAAGGAGGATTTATATGGCAATAGAATGGACTCCTGACTTGTCAGTTGGTGTTAAACATATTGACGACCAACACAAAATATGGTTTAAGAAGGCTGATGAATTATTTAAAGCCGGACAGGAAAAGAGAGCAAAAGAATACATAAATCAACTGCTTGATTTCTTGGATGAGTATACAAAACAGCACTTCAGAGATGAAGAAGCTTATATGGAAAAAATAAACTATCCGGAAATTGATGCCCAAAGGAAAGCACATGCAAGTTTTGTAAAAGACCTTGCCAAATTAAAGAGCGATTATAATGAGGCAGGCGGTAACCTGATAGTTATACTAAATGCTAATAAAATTGTTATAAACTGGCTTACAAATCATATAAGAGTTATGGATAAAAAAATAGGTGAATATGTAAACAAACTTTAGTTAATATAATCATGTAAGCATAAACCGCAAGAACCGTCCTGCGGTTTATGCTTTCTAAGGTTCCTCAAGATTTTTGCGCATACTTTTACCTACCCATTTGCTTATTTCGGCCGTGCTGGAAGTAGTCACAAATTTTACCGGAATTACTTCTAACACTTCAAATAATACTTTAGTGGAATGAAACGGATAATTCTTTGCAATTTTTTCGGTGTTTTTCACAGTAATAACCATAATTGGTACACTTGCTTTTTTCGCAATTTTAAATACGCCATTGTGAAAAGGTAAAAGCAGTTCTTCAGTTCTGTTGCGTGTTCCTTCAGGATATATTCCTATTGTAAGATTAGTAGTTTTCAGTAATTCTGCTGCACGTTCAATGGTTTTCAGGGCATTTCTGGGATTTACCCGGTCAATCGGCATAAAACAACATTTTCGGATTATCCGGCCGAAAAAGGGTACATGAAAATTTTCTTCCTTTGAAACAAATGCGATATGATATTTCCTTAAAATATACCAGGTGACAATTGGGTCAAATTTAGAACGGTGATTGCTTACAACTAAAAAATTACAACCGGAAGGTATTTTTTCAAGCCCTGAAACCGAAATTTTTACCCTTACTAAACGAAGGCCTATGCCTGTCCATATATTAAGCAAAGACCGGTAAAATCTGCTTTCTCTGTTGTATTCTTTTTTTGTATTGACAGCAAAACTACAAATAATGGTAAACAGAATGAACAGAATAATAATACTGACCAAAAAAATTAAAATATATAATATCCAGTACAATTACAGGTCAACTCTTTTCTGAACTTTTTGTTTCTCTATTTCCTTCCCTTGTACCAAATATACCATGCTGTATTTGCGAATTGTTTTATGTAAATTAAATTTTATTTAATCTGCACTGCCAGATTCTTATTATTATATTAAAACCTTTTTTAGTTAACATAAAATGAATTAAACGTTCTCATCAGGTAAGAAAGTTACATACAATATGCTTCATCTATATTAAGCATATACCAATTCCGGTTCTCTCTTTTTAGCTACCAATTCCGCTACCGCATGATACTCAGTGACTCCAAGTATAGTCTCTCCGTCAATCTGCAACGGACATGGGCGATCAAACTTAACTTTAATATCTTTTCCGGTAAAGACTTTTACCATTTCGGTATGCTTCACATGTTCACCTTGAAAAATAGAAGGAAAGACCGCAAGTGTTTTTAATTTTCCCTTACCATGATATACCATAACCGATAATGTCTCATCCGGATTAAGCCTGTCCTGCTGAGGAGTAGGCATCATACCGCCACCGTAAAACCTGCCTTTCATTGTAGGAGCTAACCATACTTTTCTGAAATGTTCAGTTTTTCCGTCTACTGTGATTTCAGCATTTACAGGGTGAAAACCGCCCAAAACTCCCTTTATTGCAATGGCCGTATAGTTGATATTTTCTTTATGGGCAGCACGCATTTCATCGCCAACCTGTGTGCAGTAACCGTCGATACCAAATCCCACATTATTTAAAAAACGATAAGTTTTTCCTTTTACATTTACTATAGGAAGATGCTTTATATATCCGTTTATTTCAATAGGCTTATCACCGGGAGCCATACCTACATCACGAATAAAATCATTGCCGCTTCCGCAGGCATAATATAAAATTTTATTTTTAATCTCCAGTGTAACCGTATCATTAATAAACCGATTAAGAGTACCGTCTCCGCCGCAAAGTATTATCGAATCTTCTGAATCAATAGAGTTGAAGAATTCTGAATAGCTTTGAATTGAAGTTATGTCTGAAAAAACAAGCTCACCGTTAAAACGAAATGAATTTAACCGCTTAGTGCGCTCTTTCGCTTTTCCGCTGTTAGCAATGGGATTATACAATACATAATATTTAGACATAATAAAAATTTGCCCCCTTTAGCTACCATATTCTACTATAACTGTTCTACTTCATACCTACATCGTTCATTTCAGCTAGTAAGGTAAAAAAATAAGGCACCCCATTAAAATCAGCTTGATAACAAAAAAATCTTAATTAATCCTGCGAAAAGTCACTGCTGCACTTAACTGTATTCCATATAACTTTATATTGACTTCTATACTTTCAGATATTATTATGAATACAACTTTTTGTCAACCTTCAACATAATTAGACATTAAAAAATATTTTTCACCAGTTAAACTCTTTTCGGAATAACCGTCGATATCCACGTGAAATAAGCTATATCGAAGTGCTGCTATATGACTGTTCCCATATAAATATATCCTTTTTTCTCAGGGGCCGTATCTAATTTCTTATAGCTGAAAGTCTCGCTTTCCTCATAAATATGACATAACGCAATACCCATATCAATGCAATTAAGCTTGTTCTGAATAAAGCCCATAACTACATTCGGTTTTTTTCGGTAGCAGTGAATACAACCGCCTTCGGCGATAAAATACCAGTTCTGCTCATTAAGTGCGCTTGGAGCAAGCCTTGCTGCCTCAATACGAATATCAGAGCCTTCCGAAATTTCTGATAATTCTTTTCTGTCAAATTCAGATAGCTCTCTGAATAAAGGCTCTGCAGGCTTTCCGAAAGGCATGCAGATGACATAAGGCAGATTGCTGTTTGAACTTAAATCCGGCTTCCTGACTTTAAAATATGAGCCTAAACCTATACTGGTAAGATAAAGGCTTAACTGCTGACCGATAAATCCAATATTCTCGTAGGCACCTTCTTTTTCTTCACTGTTAAAAAATAAACAATAGGGAGCACTTTTACTTGACGGTTTTTTTTCTTCTATAAGCTCAATTGAATAAGCTATGTCTGGGAACAAAGGTTTAACAGAATCGATTTTATTCCTGATTTCCGCAAGCAATTCAGAAGATAAAGGCGTGCTTTCAAACCTTCTTACAGATTTTCTCTTTGCTATATATTCGTTCTTCATTTTGAATAACCCTCCTTTAAATTCTTTACATCTATAAGTATCTTTACATTCCCATGATACCAGGAATAGCATTCAATGGCAGCTTTCATAAAAGACTACTGTTTTGTTTTATCGTTCATTTAAAATATCAGATTTCTCATATTGGTAATACTATCAATCAATTGTGTTATATCGAATTTTCATGTTGTTTGTCAATATACAAATAAAAACACCGTCAATTAAGAAAATTTTCTTTCTTAACTGACGGTCATCTAATACAATCCAAAGTTAATTATCTATTCCTTAGCGCTTCTTTCCACTCAGTTTCATTAAAGCCTACCAGAACAAAGTCATCACCAATAAGAATCGGCCGCTTTACAAGCATGCCGTCCGATGCCAACAAGCTATACTGTTCATCCTCGCTCATTGCCGGCAGCTTTTCCTTCAGTTTCAGCTCCTTATACAACTGTCCGCTGGTATTGAAGAATTTCTTCAACGGGAGGCCGCTATTTTTATGCCAAACCTTCAATTCTTCGATTGTAGGATTATTCTCTTTAATGTGCCTTACTTCAAAGGCTACATTGTTTGCTTCCAGCCATTTTTTAGCTTTCTGACAAGTGGTACATTTCGGATAACATACGAATATCATAATGTGCCTCCTTTTCTCTTTTATCTGCACTCCGCTTTGTATATTTTAACTTTAACATCAATTCACTAAGCATTGTATAATATTTGTGAGTTTTGTAGATTTTCAGCTGATTTCAGACATTATTTAAAAGTTCTTTTACGTAATTGGGCAAAGCAAAACATCCTTTGTGAAGGTCGGTGTTATAATATTTGGTCTTTAAGCCAAGTGAATTCCAATTCATTTTTAAATCAGCAACCGGATCAAGGTTTTTGGAAGCAAACCCAAAAAGCCAGTGTCCGGACGCATAAGTAGGTATATGTGCCTGGTAAACCGTAGCTATAGGAAAAACCGATTTTATTTTCTTATGAGTTTCCTGCATAGCCAGAGCATCATTTGGGTAATAAGGGCTTTCATGCTGATTTACCATAATACCCGATGACTTTAACGCTTTAAAGCAATCCCCGTAAAACTCTTTGGTAAACAGGCTTTCACCAGGCCCGAAGGGGTCCGTTGAGTCCACTATTATTAAATCATATTCATTGCATTTTTTGCTGACGAATTTAAGACCATCTTCATAATATATATGTACCCGGGAATCATCCAGTTTACATGAGGTTTGTGGAAAATATTCCTTGCAAACCTCCACTACGAGTTTATCTATCTCTGCCATATCAATTCGCTTAATCGAATCATATCTTGTCAGCTCTCTTACTACTCCGCCATCTCCTGCTCCGATAACAAGAACATCACTGATATCCGGATTTACAGCCATAGGCACATGTGTTATCATCTCATGGTATATAAACTCGTCCTTCTCAGTAAACATTAAATATCCGTCCAACACCAAAATCCTTCCAAAATCACAGGAATCAAACACATCTATACGCTGAAACTCACTTTTCGTAGTTATTATAGGCTTATCAACCTTAATTGAAAAACGAACATTATCCGTATGATATTCTGTAAACCATAAATCCATTTTATCCCTCCGTAACTAAAATATTTACCGGTTTTCATCCTGAATGTCCATGAGCAAGCAGCCTTATCTTTTATTAGCATTGCGGTTACAGATATATTACCAATTACTATCCGTGGACTTCAAATTGCTGCTGCACCGCTGACATTAAAAAAGCAGCTATCGGCACCGAAAACTTACCGCAGCCAATTGCTGTGCATCTTATTAACACCGCACGGTTAATTCAGGTTATCCGGCGGTTTCATGGAATTAACCCTGCTTTAAGGTATTTTCCCTTAAATAACTGATAAGTTTATATTCTTAACCGTTTAGTATTCCGGTATATAATTTGCTATACACTTTAATCTTTTTATATAAAATTTCATATGAAAGAGCGTTTCATCAGTTTAATTATCCGTTCTTACAGGTCATAAATATTCATACCATTGAAGATCTCAATCATTTCTTTCCGAAGGCTGTCTGTAATCTCGATTCTTTTATCAGAAGAGAGCCCGTTTGCATCCTGATTAAAAAGGTAGTTATCCAGTTCTATATCTTTAATCAGCATTTTTGTATGGAATGTATTAGACTGATACACATTTATATCAACAGTATCATATTTTCTTAAAATGCTGTCATCTATATAATCCTGCATTGATTTTATGCTATGGTCAATATAATGCTTTTTGCCGCTTATGTCCCTGGTGAATCCTCTCACTCTGTAATCTATAGTTATTATATCCGAATCAAAGCTGTTAATAAGAAAATTTAAAGCATTTAAGGGTGAAATTTCTCCACAGGTAGATACATCTATGTCCACCCTGAATGTGGATATGGCATTGTCAGGGTGGCATTCCGGATAAGTATGGACGGTTATATGGCTTTTATCTAAATGGGCATGTACTGTTTCATTTTGTACCGGATTGCAGTTTACATTGCCCTGATTGCAGGATACATCTATTATATGGGGAGGCAGCTGTTCTTCTGCTATCAATAAGTTTACAGAAGCTCCCTGAGGTTCATAATCCTGTTTGGAGATATTCAATATATTGGCCCCTATAATTTCAGCAACCTTGCATAGAATATTTGTAAGTTTTTCCGAATTATATTGTTCATCTATATACTGGATATAATCTTTCTTATCCCTTTCCGTCTCAGCATAACATACATCGTAAATATTAAAGCTAAGGGATTTTGTAAGATTGTTAAAACCATACAAGGTCAACTTCTTTTTCAACTCTAACACCACTCCCCTTCTAATTTATTTATCAAAAAGAACCCCTCTTATTTAAAGTCTACCTTATTCACAAATATATTTTTAATTTTCTGTTTTTCTGAATAAGCCAAACTATATTATTATGTAAACTAATAAATCTTTTACTAATAAATCATTAGCAATCCATTTACAGAATTATATAAATATCATTAATATCAAAATATAAGGCAAAAGCTCATAAAATACTGTATTTTGAATTACTAATTTAAAACACAAAAAATGAGCTTTTGCTTTAAATTTATAAACTTTCCAGTAGCTAAATCAAAATGCAAAGCTGAACTGCTTATTTAAATAATATGCCGACAATACTTTGTCAAAATATTATATTAAATTAATACCTTATTCTGTGCAATAGTATATTATATTAAATAAAAAGATGCTTATCAAGAGAACTTTCTTTCTCATTAAATATTTATTAGTTTCTGAATTGGCTATTCTTTGGCTTGTCAGTTTATTTAATAAATTTAAGTTTTTTAACTTTACAATTTAATAATACTTAAATCTTTACCAATATGTCCGAATATATAAAAAAGCCGCTAAGACCTGTCAGGGCCTGGCGGCAAAGCATTTAATCCATTTTTTATTAATAAATTGATTTTTGCTTGCATTTAACATCCGGAACAAGCAATAAAGCAAAATAATGTATCATCTGACGAAAACAGCTTTAATTAATCTTTCAGATTCTGTTTTACTTCTTCCATCTCCTGATTGATAATATCCTCGCTTGCAGCCATAGCCTGTAGCGTCATTGAAAGAAGCTTGTCAAGCTCCCATCCCAGCTGGTTCGCGCCGCGTTCGATTACTTCTCTCGAGCAGCCGGCAGCAAAACCTTTGCTTTTGTATTTCTTTTTGAGAGATTTCAGTTCCATATCCTTGGTGCTTTTTGAAGGACGCATAAGGGCTGCTGCCCATATAAGTCCTGTCAACTCATCTACAGCAAAAAGCACTTTTTCCATTTCATGCTCAGGAGCAACATCAATTGTGGCCCCACAGCTTACAGTAATCCCGTATCCATGAGAAACAACGCTGTGGATAATATCTTCACTTACGCCGTTTTCTCTCAGTATCTCAGGTGCTTTAAGGCAGTGTTCATCAGGATATAACTCAAAGTCAATATCATGAAGCAATCCGACAATTCCCCAATATTCCGCATCAGCCCCATATCCTAATTCTTTGGCATACCATTTCATAACAGCCTCAACTGTCAACGCATGCTGAATATGAAAAGGATCCTTATTGTATTTTTTTAATAAAGCAAGTGCCTTATCTCTTGTTATATGTCCCATAATAATAACCTCTTTACTAAAATTTTATAACCTTTGGTTCTTCAGTAAAAGAGTAAAAAGTAGCAGTTGCATCTTTAAAATAGAGAACTTCCGTATTGTCATCCTCTGCTGAATACATACCTTGAAGCTCCGGATATTTATCAAGCAAATGCTTTTTGGCTTCTACTCTGTCATCTCTGACAAGTTTGCCCGATACCCTAAGCCACTTTCCACCGGCGCAGGCACAAACCTCTACTTTTGGATTTGCCTGTATCTGTTTTGACACATTTTTTATCTTGCCTGTCTGGATATAAAGCTTGCCTTCAAAAATATCCACGGTGCCAAAGGGTCTTACTCTGGGCTGATCTCCTTCAACCGTAGCCAAATAATATGTTTCACAATTTTTCAAAAACTCATAAACTTCCTCCATCTTTCTTCCTCCCGTTTATCTTAAATGTAAATTTATTTGTATTCTTCATTTTTTTATTAAGTAAATAAATGCAATTTATCTTATTGTTTAAAATATACCCGTCTAACAGAAATCTTTAAACATAAACCTTGATGCTAATTAATATTTGCATGTTCCAAATTTTAATATAAATATATATCTTTGCCTTGTGTATTACTTCTTTTATAAAACTGGCATCTCAGGCTATATTATAATTAATTGAAAATAGACTTGCAACCCGCTTATGGCACAGTTTGCTTTATTCAAATTGTCATCTTTTCCATCCGTTTAAGCTTAATCTGATTTTGTGCCAAATTTAACTATAAATTTGTAAGAAACAGCTCTTTGCATATTCCTGCAAACATTTTAAAGTATTAATCCAACTCAAAATTTATCTTCAGCACATTGCAAGTATTAATTTTCATAAACATCCAATTCATATCCCCGTTTTATTGCCGAATCCTCCATTCCTTTTGTAACAGCCTTCAATGTATGGCATTTCATATGCTTACCTCCATGGCCTTGATAATTAAAAATGATATAACTGTATCTATCCTGCTTCTCATATAACGGGACAACGGAATATTATGTAAAAATACTCCAACAACAAAGATGTAATCGCAACTCTCTATATCAGTATGGACAGAATGATTAAAAACTTAAACGGCATAATATTTGAAATATCAGCCTCCGCAAGGCAGCTTACCGATACATCGGGAGAATGGATAACAAATTCTCAGCAATCAGCCAATGCGGCGGAAGAAATCGCAAAGACCATTGGGGAAATAGCTGAAAGTACATCGGTGCAGGCAAAGGATACCAAAGACGGTGTAGTCAAAATCAATGAATTGGCTCAAAATATAGATGTAGTATTAAATTCTTCCAAGATATTAAGTTCCGAAGCAGAAAAAGCGGAAGAGCTTAAAGATAAAGGTGCCGAAATCGTTAAAACCCTTACAACCAACACAAAGAAAAGCACTGATGCAATAGAAGCAATACATAATGCTATAATCGAATACAGAAACACTGTTACAAGAATAGGCGCCGTTACAAAAACAATTTTTGAAATAGCCGAGCAAACCAAGCTCCTGGCATTAAACGCCACTATCGAATCCGCAAGGGCAGGCGAAGCAGGAAAAGGTTTTGCAGTAGTCGCCAGAGAAACCAGCAAGCTCGCAGAACAATCTTCCGTATTTACCAAGGAAATAACCGAATTGATTAAGGACCTTCAGTCTCAGGCCGATAATGCAGTGGAGCTGATGGAAACGGTTAACGGAATGAATGAATCCCAATCACAATCGGTTGACCAGACGGAAGAAATATTCGAATCACTGGCTCATGCAATACAAAGCATTAACAATAACATAGAAAAATTGTTTAATGCCGGCGAAAAGATGACTCTTAAAAAAGACGAGATTATCGGCGTAATACAGAATCTTTCAGCTATTGCGCAGCAAAATGCTGCAGGGACGGAAGAGGTATCAGCTTCTGCCGAAGAACAAACCGCATTCATGGAAGAATTGGCTTCTTCTGCCGAGCATCTGTCTATGCTTGCACAAGGGCTGATGGATCTGATAAGTAAGTTTAAACATGAATAAGGAAGTCCCGTAAAAACATTTATAATTCGCTGCAGAAAATTAATGTAAAATAAGCTTTTCTAAAGTCATAAATAATTTAAAACAAATCAAAAAAAACTCCGAATTGATTACTTCATTCGGAGGTTTCTCTGTAAGTCATAAAGCAAGATGAAAATACCGGATAGAATTAATAATTAAAGGGTTTAGCAAGTGATATTAAAAAGCAAATTCTAGTTTAATTTAATAAATTGAAGTGATAAGCCGCAGTATTCTATATAAAAATCAGGAAAATAAGTTTATATAATATATCATTGTAAATTTTAAATCAATATGGGATACTTCTATTATCATAAAAACTAAGAAAGCGGGGAGCAAGAAATGAAAAAGGCTTCGGTTAAAGTCGACATGAAACAGGCAATCGGCAATATTGACAAAAGGCTTTACGGCTCTTTCATTGAACATTTGGGAAGGGCGGTATATAACGGGATTTATCAGCCCGGTCACCCTACGGCTGACGAAGACGGATTCAGAAAAGACGTTATCGAGCTTGTAAAAGAATTAAATGTACCTATAATACGTTATCCGGGAGGTAATTTTGTGTCGGGCTTTAACTGGGAGGACTCAATCGGCCCGGTGTTTGAACGCCCTAGACGCCTTAATTTAGCATGGAAAGAACTCGAAACAAATGAAGTAGGCATACATGAGTTCTACAAATGGGTCAAAAAAGTAAATTCTGAGATTATGTATACGGTAAACCTTGGATTGCGTGGCGCTGAAGAAGCCCGCAATGTGGTGGAATATGCCAACCATAAAAGCGGCACGTATTGGAGCGACTTGCGGCGTAAAAATGGCGCCAAACAGCCCTTTGGAATAAAAACATGGTGCCTTGGGAATGAAATGGACGGTCGCTGGCAAATGGGCGCAAAAACTGCAGCCGAATACGGACGCGTCGCTACGGAAGCCGCAAAGGTTATGAAATTGATCGATCCTTCCATTGAACTTGTAGTGTGCGGTAGTTCATCATGGAATATGCCGACTTTCGGCACCTGGGAAGTTGAAGTATTGGAACAGACTTATCCATACGTTGAATATATTTCCCTTCATCAATATTACGGAAACAATGATAACGATACGGCCTCTTATCTGACAAAAAACATCGATATGGACAGGTATATCAAGTCTGTCATTTCAGCATGCGATTATGTCAAAGGCAAGAAGAGGTATAAAAAAACAATATACCTTTCTTTTGATGAATGGAATGTGTGGTATCATTCAAAACAACAGGATAAACTGATTGAGCGGTGGTCCTTTGCCCCTCACCGTTTAGAGGATATTTACAACTTTGAAGATGCGCTGCTTGTGGGTGGCATGCTGATTACGCTGATAAAAAATGCCGACAGGGTCAAGATCGCATGCCTGGCACAGCTCGTCAATACCATTGCACCGATAATGACTGACGATGAAGGCGGTGCATGGAAACAGACGATTTATTATCCCTTCATGCATGCGTCTGCTTTCGGCAGAGGGACAGCCATAAATGCAGATGTGGATTGCCCGAAATATGACTGTGCGGCTATGACCGACGTACCGTATATTGATTCTGTTGCGGTGTATAACCAAGAAAAAGGTGAAACCGCCGTATTTATTCTTAACAGAAGCCTGGAAGATGATCTGGAAACTGAAATAAAAATAACCGGTGCAAAGTCATTAATTGAGCATATTACATTGGAAAGCAATGATTTGAAAATCACCAATTCCTTAACGGAACAAAATGTTATCCCGTCGGTAAATGAAAACACAACAATTGAGGGCGAAACCATTAAAACGATCATAAAGAAAACTTCATGGAACGTAATCAGAATAAAGAGCAATTAATAAACCGCAGGGACGGTTCCTGCGGTTTATTTTTCAGCTTAGTTTTTACTAGTTCTTCATTCTGCTCAAAATCCTCAAGCTCTAAAGAGCTTTTATTCTTCGCTTCTTAACGTTCCATGATCATCATTGCAGCCAAGCGTAATAAATTGATAAAGCAGCAACATATGCAACAAGTACGGAAAACCATTTAGACCCAAACTTATGAGTGGGAACAGGTGCCAAATTAAATGCCAGAAGCACCAGCATTACTATGTAGATAAAGATTGAAAACATCTGGTGTGAAAAAAACCTTTCAAATATGAATAAGAACGAAAGTATAATTATATTATTATCCAAAGCTAATCCTTTATATGTATTTTTGTCTATCATTCCAAAAACATTGAAGTAACTTAATCTGACAGCACCTCCGGCTGCAATGAGAAAAGCTCCCGGTATAAATAACGGCTTGAATCCTCCGTAGCATAGCAAAAAGATAGCCGGGAAAATGCTAAAACTCACAATATCTATAAGAGAATCCAGTTGCGTACCGATAGCCCGATGGTAGTCGGTGCGGTCTTTAATTCTGCGGGCTATCATCCCGTCCGCCCAGTCGAAGATTACTGCCCAAAGAACTGCTATCAATGCATATAGATATTTACCTGTTATAGCAAAGTATATACCTATAAAAGAACTTAACAGGCCTGTAAGTGAACAAATATTGGACGGATCCTTCAGAAAATAAAGCATTGTATATTCTGTACTTCGAGTAGTTTCATTTTTGAGCATATGCAAGAGCCTCCTGTTTTCCAAAGTTTATGTTAAATGGTTTTACCCTGCTTACCTGATCCATCATATTATGCAGTGCAGCTATCAGCAGTTCATTTTCCTCACCGGTTTTAACCGCGATTCTGATATATTGTCCATCCACTCCGTTTTTGGCAGACAAATCTTTTATCAGTATGTTATGCTCATTCAGCAGAGTTTCAGATAATTTTTCAGCTGAATAACCGCAGAGTACTTCGCACATTACAAAGTTGGCCTGGGTAGGTATAACCCTTAGATAAGGTATTTTTTTAAGCTTCTTAACAAATTCCTTTCTGACGGATCTAAACTTCTCAAGAGCCAAATTGTAGTCATTTTTGTATTTCTCACAAATCTGCAGGTAGAATTCGGCTATTGAATTTATATTCCAAATTGATATGTCTTTTTTAATAAAACTTATTAGTTCTTTATCAGCGCTTGCGACGATTCCAAGGCGCAGCCCGGGTATCCCAAAGGACTTTGAAATACTTTTTACAACTACCAGTTGTTTATATTCCTGAAGAATTGCTTCAGAAAGAAGAGTTTGATACGGTACGTCTGCAAAGTCTACAAATGATTCATCAACTATCAGCCTTATACCTTTTTGCTCAGCCCAGGCAGCAAGTCTAAGTATTTCATCCTTGCTGATGAAATTCCCAGAAGGATTGTCTGGATTAATCAAAATGAGAGCCTTTATATCGGTATTTTCATAGTAATCCATTAATTCTTCACAATTATATGAAAAATTTCTGTTCTTCGGATAATAAGGTACAAGAGAATTCTTGTGCAAACGGTTCGGATATTCCTCAAAAGTGGGGAAAATGACGCCAATACTGCCATCAATCGTCTTCATGAGCGATTTGATAAGTTCTGCCGCACCATTACCCGGACAAATATGTTCTTTTTTAATACCGTAATATTTGCCTGCTATCAGACTGTTTACTTCTATTCCTGACGGATAGTTCCTGATCAATGCTCCAATGTTAGCTTTAATCTCTTCTATCATCTTCCCGGGAGGATAAAAAGGATTGACCAGGTAACAAAAATCAAGCAGCTTAGGATATCTCCAGTAACCTCCATATCTGCTGCGTATTTTGTCAAATTTATTTTCAGAAAATATGGATTCTGCTATATCCAAATCCTGCACATCATCGATTTCATACCATTCCTCACCTTCAAGAACCTCTGCCTTTATCGAAGACTTTTCGATTACCCCTATTACTTTCAGCACCTGTTCGTAATATTCATTGCTGCCCTGAGAATCGATATATGCTTTAAGGAAAGGAACATAATATAATTTGGAAAACTGTTTGCTGAATTTATAAATATTAACGGTTTTATAATACTGATCGATATTTCCATAGTCAAATTCTTTCTTTTCCACAAAACTCGTTATATTATTTTGGCTGTCTAACGTAACAACAGTTCCGTCCATCCAGCTTTCATATTTAGCCACCAATGCAAGATCAGGATAAGGATTGTTAATTAACCTTTTTAAAACACCTTCACTGAATATCAAGTCTGATTCCATCAGCAGAGTGTCATCTTTTAGCAGGTAGTCCTTTGCTAAATACAATGAATAAATATTGTTCGTCTTAAAATAAATTTCATTTGTAACAAATGTTATTGGAGTTTTAATATAAAGCGTATTGACAAAAGAAATGAGTCCCTCAGCTTTGTATCCGACCACTATTATAATTTCTCTGAGATTCAGTTTGTCGAGATGAAAAAGCATTCTTTCTATCAAGGTTTTTCCGTTTACTTTGACCATGCATTTGGTTGAATCTCTGGTCAATTCTTTCAGTCTTTTTCCCATTCCTGCTGCTAATATTAAAGCCTGCATTTTCTCACCCCATTTTGTTAAATAGTTATTTAATTTCTATTTCAAATTGAAAGTGATCAAAATAGCATGCTTGCCTAAACAACAGAAAAAGCACCATATATCAATATACAGCGCTCTTACACGTGTAAATTAATGCCTGGTCAAACTATTTACTTAGGATCAAACAGGATGTTTGTAGACATCTTATCGCGATTAATGTTAAGAAATCTGTCAGATTCAATGAAATATCAATGTCGCAAAATAGTTCTCTCCGTTCTTCTTATATAGATTTTGCGCTGCACATTAATACCGTCATTGCCACTTTGTTTATTTATGATTATCAGCACTCATATTTGCTGAGTGCTAAACTATAATTTTATATAACATATATTTTTAATTTTGTCAATATCAATTTTACTGAATCAGGCTTGCTGACTGAAACCTGACCCATTTAACTTGAAAACTGGGCTCCGGAGTTGTATAATACACATTTGGTGCTTTAACCGAATAAAGTGACTAAAGAAGTGAATATTATGCCAGAAAACAATTCTATGGTTATAAAGTATCTGAAAGGAAAGGGTTAAATTCTGATGTATCCTTTGTCAGAAAAGAGGTTTATTTAATGTACAGTATAGAAACAGATCTTTTTGAAAAAACGCCTGTGACGAAAGCCGTAGTATCTCTTGTTGTCCCGACTGTAATCAGCCAATTGATTAATGTTCTGTATAATATGGCCGATACCTTCTTTATCGGACAGACAGGCGATCCAAATCAGGTTGCTGCTGCAAATATTTGCATGCCGTTGTTCTTTTTGCTGACCGGTATAGCAAATTTGTTTGGCATAGGCGGATCAAGCTTAATTTCACGCTGCCTTGGTGCCGGCGATAGGGAAAAAGCAACACATACATCCGTTTTTTGCGTATGGACATCCGCTGCAGTATCACTGATTTACGGTATAGCTGTTTACCTGCTGTCTCCTGTTATTTTGCCGGCATTCGGCGCTAATACAGGTACTTACGATTTCTGCAGGCAATACATATTTTGGACAATTATCATAGGCTCGATCCCAACAGTTCTAAATGCGGAATTTGCACATCTTGTCCGTTCCGAAGGCTATTCAAGACAGGCAAGTTTCGGCATGATTCTTGGCGCAGTATTGAACATAATTCTTGACCCTATTTTCATAATCCCTATGAAGATGCAAATTGCCGGTGCAGCTTTAGCCACCATGCTTTCAAATCTTGCCGCCATGATGTATTTTATTATTCTAATTATAAAAAAACGCAGTTATTCTGTTTTAAAATTGAACCCCCTTTATTTCTCAACAAAAAATCACATACCGTCAGAAGTCTTTTTTGTCGGCTTACCAAGTACCTTAATGAGCATCATGAGTACTATTTCAAACGTAACATTGAACCGATTGATGTCCTCTTATTGCAATGAAGCAATCGCCGGTGTGGGTATAGCTAAAAAAATCGACATGCTGGCATTTGGAATTGCCACCGGCATGAGCCAGGGCGTTGTTCCTCTGATTGGATATAATTATTCTTCAAAGAATTATAAAAGAATGAAAAAGGCTATTCTTACGACATTTACCTTAAGCCTTTCCGTCGCGTTTATCGGAGCCGTATTGCTGTTTACCTGTGCATACCCGATTGTAAAAGCTTTTATCGATGATGAACTCACGGTAGAATACGGTCAAATATTCCAGCGCATCATATGCATTACCGGCCCTTGTATTTCAGTAACACTGATCATAATTACAATCTTTCAGTCCATAGGCAAAAAAATTCAGCCTCTGCTTTTATCCCTTTTAAGAAAGGGCGGTCTTGATGTACCTTTTATGTTTATCATGAATGCATATCTGGGCGTAACGGGTATTGTTTGGGCTACCCCGATAGCAGACTTCGGCGCAATGGTTATTTCCATTCTGCTATTTATACCTGTCTGGAAAGAATGGGGAAAATGGAGTCAGGTTTGATTTATTTGTGTATTCCTTCCAATATATTTAATCTGCATTCATTTTATATACCATCAATATTTGACTTTATCCGAATAAAACATTATAAGCCTGACTTATAAACGGATATTTCAGTGATTATCTGCAAACAATAGATATTGATTTGGTTTGTACACATTCTGAATTATTGGAGGATGCTTTTATGAATATAGAGAAACAAAAGAATTTTACCAAACCGCCCCAGTCATACTGGATGGCATCTGTACAAAAAACTGATTATCCGGTTTTAGAAGATGATATAAAAGTTGATGTTGCAATTATCGGAGGCGGTATTACCGGCATCACCTCTGCTTACTTTCTTACAAAAGAAGGAGCAAAAGTCGCTGTCATTGAAGCTGACCGCATTTTACAGGGCACTACCGGTCATACCACAGCAAAAATAACCTCTCAGCATGAATTGATATACAGTAAGATAAATAAACAAATGGGCAGGGAATTCGCAGAGCAATATGCCGATGCAAACGAGACTGCCATTCGGATGATTGAAAAAATAGCAAATGAAAATAATATCGAGTGTGACTTTGTGACTCAATCTGCATATGTATATACACAGCAAGACAAATATATTGAAAAAATAAAAGATGAAGCAGAATTTGCCGCTTCGATTGGTATAAAAGCAGCTTATCTGGATGAAATACCCTTGCCTTTCCCGATTAAGGCTGCTGTACGTTTTGATAAACAGGCTCAGTTCCACCCTCTAAAATTTCTGCTGCCTCTTGCAAAAGAAGTTACCGAAAGCGGCGGGCAAATATTTGAACAAAGCAGGATTGTAGATATTGAAGATGATTATAATAACTATGTCTTAATTACAAATCAAGGCAAAAAGGTAACTGCAGAAAAGGTCATTATTGCTTCACATTATCCTTGTTATAATAAGGCTGGACTATACTTTACCAGAATATATCCGGAACGTTCGTACGTTGTTGCTGTCAAAGCAAAAGAAAGTTATCCCGGTGGAATGTATATAACCATAGAAGATCCAGGGCGCTCACTCCGCAGCCAACGAACAGATGGTGGTGAGGTAATACTGGTCGGCGGTGAGCACCATAAAACCGGACAAGGCGTAGATACAATCAAGCATTATGAGGCTCTGGTAGACTTTGCTAATGAAATCTTTACTGTGGAAGATATTCCTTACCGATGGTCAACGCAGGATTGTATGACCTTGGACGGGCTGCCTTATGTAGGGCATTTCAAATCAGACACTCCAAACTTATACATTGCAACCGGTTATGGCAAATGGGGAATGACTAACAGTATAGCTTCTGCTATGATATTAAAGGACTTAATAGTCAACGGAAGGAGTCCCTGGCAGGATGTTTATAACCCCTCACGCCAGACAATAGCATCTTCTGCCAAAACCTTTGTCGTTGAAAATTTTAACGTGGCGGAAAAACTTATTGAAGGAAAAATCTCAGACTTACCGGATAATACTGAGATAAAACCCGGAGAAGGAAAAATTATTCAAGTGAACGGTCAAAGGGCCGGAGCTTACAGAGACCATCAAGGCACATTGCATGTAGTGGATACGACATGTACACATATGGGCTGCGAACTATATTGGAATTCCGCTGAAAAATCCTGGGACTGCCCCTGCCATGGTTCCAGATTTACTTATGAGGGTGATATAATCGAAGGCCCGGCGGTCAAACCTTTAGACATACACAATGATGTAAACACGATTGAGAAACTTTTAAAAGATAATTTTTAAGCCGGCTTATAAAAACCGGCTTTTATAATCCTCATATTAAATAATTCCAAATGAATTTGTAGCATTTCATTTAAATATCCAAACTTTAAATCGCAACTTTATGGCTCTTTGGATTTTTGCTCCACAACTTATCGGCTACAACTGACCATGCTTTTGCTGTCGATGCTGTTTTCGCACAAAGTACATCAACATCTTCGGGTGCTTCCATGTCAGTTGATTTGGCACCGGATTCTTTAACCATAGATGCCAGCATTTCAGGATTGTCAAGCAGTGGACACGGACGCAGCATATTGCTGTTAAAGGGCTGGTTTTTGCGATAAGCTTTAAACAAAGGAGAACGCAGTGCATCAAGTAACGTCACATCATGGATATTAACATTGGAGTAATGAATAAATGCACATGGTTCTATATCTCCTGCAGCATTTATATGCAAGTAACGCTTCGCACCCGCAATACATCCATTAGTGTACTCTCCGTCATTCCAAAAATCCATTGCAAAGATGGGCTTTGTTGCACGGATTTCACGGATTCGGCGATACATATAGGCTCGTTGTTCAGGAGTAGCTATAAGATCTGTTCGTGCATCCTTGCCGACGGGCATGTAGGTGAAATTCCATGAGAAACGGCAACCACGGGCAACCATATCGTCAACAAATTCGTCAGACCCAACACTTTCAGTGTTGTAGCGATGGTAACAGGTAGAGTATCCAAATAAAAGCCTGTGTGCATGCATGCGTTCCATTGCTTCAATTACTTTGCGATATGTACCTTTACCACGCCTCATATCGGTAGCTTCTTCATCACCCTCAATAGAAAATGCCAGTGCGAAATTGCCTACACGCTGCATCTCCTTGCATAGCTCATCATCCACAAGTGTACCGTTTGTGAAGGCAAAGAAATAGCAATCCTGATGTGTTTCACACAATCTAATAATATCCTTCTTGCGTACAAGCGGTTCTCCTCCGGAAAATATATAAAAGAAAGTACCCAATTCCTTGCCCTGTCGGCAAATGGAATCAAGCATCTCGTAAGACAGATTATTTTTATCACCGTATTGTGCAGCCCAGCATCCGGTACAGGACAGATTGCACGCACTGGTAGGATCCATTAAAATTGCCCATGGGACATTGCAGTCGTATTTTTTGCCTATAGTGCGTATACGCTCTTCACCTATCAGGTTAACGTTAATTATAAAGCACTCTACAAACTTTCTTAAAAGCTTTGAGTCCACATCCCTCACCAGATTTACAGCAAAAGTATGCCAGTTGCTGTTTTCATCCAGTAAAACTTTCCGTAATGTGGTTATCTGAGGAGTATGTATATTTCCTCTGTCCAGCTTTTCAGCAATCTCAAACATCTTCGGCAATTTCCCCATGGGGTCATCTGAGATGTAATTAAGCAATATATTGACCGCTATTTTCTGTATCATTTTCACAACTACTCACCCCTTTTATACCAGATTGCATTTAAGATATAGTAAAAGCTCTACATGCTTTAACTAACCGTTTAGTTAACTTTGATTAATATTAAATTCTTAAGGTTTTTTCATATTAAATATTAAATATTAAATATTAAATATTAATGTTATTATTTTTCAGCAAAATATCGCTTCCAGAAATCAATGAAGCGGCAATTATTTCATAAACACTTAAAAATGACCTGCGAAGTTCATCATCATTTAATGAACATACCGCTTTATAATCATCAAAATAAGCTGCAAAACTAACAATAGGGATTATAGAAAAGAAGAAATTAAACAGTATCAGTTCATTTGAATAAACAAAATCATGGCCTGC
>Ga0134104_1000794_pt1 | contig 33535 bp, 36 predicted proteins | sample 15_3_2metaG_FD_94455 | JGI IMG/M metagenome (GOLD analysis project Ga0134104, IMG submission 94455) | Switchgrass degrading microbial communities from high solid loading bioreactors in New Hampshire, USA - 15_59_3.3_214_A2 metaG | ecosystem: Engineered > Bioreactor > Semi-continuous > Anaerobic...
AAATGGCTTTCATGTTAGTAAAAAGGCAACCATTGTGTCATCGCGAGCGCGTAGCGCGTGGCGATCTCTATGGCAACTAACGGTGTGAGTTAACAGATCGCCACGTCGCTTCGCTCCTCGCGATGACACAGCGCAGTCATTACAGCAATGACATCTTTTGTATAGCAATTCCCGGGGTTGCTGTTTTTCCTGGTCAATCTAGAGAATCTCTTTTTTCAATAATTCCACTGCTTTCTCCAGCTGCAGATCTTTCTGGGCATCGGTGTCCTGCTCCACTATATAATCCGGTACAATACCTATTTCATTGATATCAATGCCCTTGGGAGTAAAGTATTTCTGTGTGGTCAGCTTCAGGGCGCTGCCGTCCCGCAGGGGATAGATGGTCTGTACCAGTCCTTTGCCATAGGTTTTTTCCCCTACCAGCACCGCCCGCTGGTTATCCTGCAGGGCGCCGGCTAATATTTCCGCAGCGCTGGCACTGTCTTCATTGACCAGAACTACCATAGGAATATCCACACTGCCTCCGGAAGCCCGGTGGACTGTTTCATTGTTCCTGGCATCCACAACCTTTACCACTTCCTGGTCATCCAAGAACAGGTTGGCGATCTCTACGCTGGCTTCAAATTCGCCCCCGCCATTGCCCCGTAAATCCAGAACCAATCCTTCCATACGGTGGTCCTTCAGCATACCGTTCAGGGCATCGGCCATTTCCTGGGCTGACCGGGCATGGAACTGGTTCAGTTTTATATAACCGATAGCCGGGCTGTCATCCAGCATGCGGTATTCTACCGATGGCACATTGATTATTTCCCGAATAATGGTAAACTCGTGCTCTTTGCCGTCCGATTCCCGGTATATTGTTAACACCAACTGGGTCCCAGGTTCCCCCCGCATCAAATGAACTGCTTCATCCTGCGTCATATTAAGAGCACTTTCCCCGTTAATGCGGATAATAATGTCTCCATTCTGAAGTCCTGCCTTATATGCGGGAGTACCTTTGATGGGGTTCACAATTTTTAAGCGACCGGCTTCATCCTGAAGGATGTAAACACCGATACCGCCAAATTGGGCTTTCAGCCGTACTTGCAGATCTTCCCAGGTTTGTTTGTCCAAAAGCTTGGAGTAAGGATCGCCCAGAGAGTCTACTATACCAGCGGTGGCTCCTTGGATCATTTTCGGCGTAGTAGTGTCAAAAAGGGACTGGCTTTTTACCAGTCCGATTACACTCAATAGCGTACCCAGGCCGGCCGCATTGGTTATGATCAGGAAGATAAAGGCGGCTGTTACCGCCACTCCTACCGCTGAAAAGAAAATATTTAGTCCCCGCCATAAACTACGGTTTTTCAAAACTTCACCACCAGTAGTATTGTATTAACGAAAATCAATTATTATGTTATCCCACCTTTAACCAGATTACAATTCCCATCCCAGGAAAGGAAAGCCGGCAAGAAGTGCAAGAGGGGATGGGGGATCTCAACCGTTCACTCCCGTAACAAAAGCAGCGGAAGTTTCCGCTGCTGAATTACCATCATTTGAACTCTGTTACAGCCGTTCCCTCTGGCTGTCGTTTATTTAAGATACGGCATGGGATCGGTGTAGGAACCGTTGATACGTACTTCAAAATGCAGATGGGGGCCGGTGCTCCACCCGGTAGATCCGACTTTGCCGATGGCTTGTCCCTTGGTAACCGTCTGCCCGTTACTGACCAGGAAAGCAGACTGATGAGCATAGAGGGTAGAGAGGCCATTGCCATGATCGATTACCAACACCTGACCATAACCTTCCATCCAGCCGGCGTAAATGACCTTGCCGCTGTCGGCGGCAACAATAGTGGCAGACATGGGGGCACCTATGTCCACACCAGTATGCATTTTGCGCGTCTTGAGTATAGGATGATAGCGCATGCCGTATGGGGAAGTTATAGTGGTATAGCCTGGAGTAGGCCACGTAAAGACTCCGGTTCCCAGAGCTTCAGAACTGCCGCCCTGCAGCTGGCGAATCATAGCTTCCAACTTGCGGGAGCTCTCTTCCAGTTCGGCCAGAGCTTTTTCATAGGCTTCTCTTTCCTGCTGAACACTGGCGAGGATCTGCTGTTTCTCCTTCTTCTGCAGATCCAACTGTTCCTTCATGGATTCCTGTTGCTGGAGAGCCCTCTCCAGCTCTTTCTTCTTGACTTCCAGGTCGCTCTTCTTCATCTCCAGGTCCTGCTTTTCCTGGCAGATGGAATCGATTAATTCGGCATCCTGTTCAATTATGCTGTTTATCATTTCATAACGGGTCAGAAAATCCTTGAAATCAGTAGCACACAGCAGGACTTCCAGGTAAGTGACCTCTCCTTCTTCATGGAGCACCACCAGGCGCTCACTCAGCAGGTCGATCTTTTCCTCCAAATCCTTTTCCTTTTCTTCAATCTCCGTTTCGGTTTTGGCTATACTGTCCTGCAGAAAAGCTATCCGGTCTTCGGTGGCGGTCATCTCATTTTCGGTACGCTGGATATTCTTTTCCAGATTCTGAATCTGGCCCATTATGCTTTGTTCTTGTTTTTTCGCGCTGTTTACTTTGCTTTGGGTAGCATCAATACTGCGGCTGATGGCTTCCAACTGTTTCCGGGTTTCCTCCAGTTCGTCAGCATAAACCGGCAAGATAGCGCTGCTGAAGAAAACAGCCATCAAAGATATAGCCAGGATTTTTCTCCCCAATGACACTTGCCATACCCTCCCATGCAATTCTCCATATTAAGAATCCAGCTATATATCGCTAAACATTCAGGAAGCGGTTCAGTGAAATATAAGTACCTAAAACCCCTAACACGGCTCCGGTTCCCACCAGTGCCAGGTACACTTTCCCCAATACAGCCATATCGCTGACCAGGGTAATTATTGCCATAGAGGTTATATTCTGCAGCAGGGCTCCGTAGCCCGCAGCCAGCAGCGCTACTGCCAGCAGACTTCCCACCACCCCTAAAAATATTCCTTCTATGAAAAAGGGCCAGCGGATAAACCAGTCAGTAGCACCGATCAGTTTCATCAGATAAATCTCTTTGCGGCGGGCGAAAACCGACAGCCGGGTGGTAGTAGCTATCAAAAACACCGCCCCCGCAGCCAGTACTATGATAAAAGCCAGGCTGATAATGCGAACCCAGTGAGTAACCTGGAATAATCGCTCTACTACTCCCTGACCGTAGTTGACCTTGTACACACCTGGTATCCGGTAAACCAGCTCAGCTATCTTGGGTACATCCTGGGGGTTTTTAGCTTCGATTTCAAAAGTATGGGGCAGGGGATTTTTCCCCAGGGTAGCTTTCAGGTCATATTGGCTGCCATAGGTTTCCTGCAGCTCTCTCAGGGATTCATCCCGGGATACGAATTTAATGGATTTAATGCCGTCGATTTTTTCGATCTCCTCCTGGACTTCGTCAATTTCAGCGTCACTCAAGGACCGGTCCAGGAAAGCTATCATCTGCACATCAGATTCCAGGCGGCTCATAAAACGCTCCGCGTTCAGGCTAAGCAAGACCGCCATTCCCAGTATCAAAATGCAGATAGTAACGGTGCTAATAGTAGCAAAGGTCAGCAAACGGTTGCGCGACAGGGATTTGGCTGCTTCTCTGAAGAAATACAATATGTTGCTTAGTCTCATACCAGTGACTCCCCATGGGGGGTATCGTTTACTATCCGGCCGCGCTCCAGCATAATGACACGCTTATGCGCTTGCTTCACCAGTTCCCGGGCATGGGTCGCCATTATAACTGTGGTGCCCTTACGATTTATATCAAAGAGCAGTTCCATAATCTCTTGTGAGGTCTCCATATCCAGATTACCAGTTGGTTCATCAGCAATCAGCATAAGGGGTTGGTTAGCCAGAGCCCGGGCAATACCCACTCGTTGTTGTTCCCCGCCGGATAACTCGGTAGGCAGGCAGTTTTCCTTACCTTTCAACCCCACCATGTTAATGACCTCGGGGACCCGTTGTCTGATATCACGATTGCTTGCTCCCACCACTTTCATGGCAAAAGCTATATTCTCGGCTACTGTTTTGTTTTCCAAAAGCTTAAAATCCTGAAACACTATACCCATATTGCGCCGCAGCAAAGGAACCTCGCTGCGTTTCATCCGTACGATACTGCGGGATGCTACGAAGATTTGACCCCGGGTAGGCAGTTCTTCCCGAAAAAGCATCTTAATCAAGGTTGATTTGCCGGCACCGCTGGGGCCCATCAAGAACAGGAATTCCCCGCGATCTATCTTCAGGGAAATGTCATCTAAGGCTTTAACACCATTAGGGTAAATCTTGGAGACATTGTAGAATTGAACTAGCATGATTACCTCCAAAAATAAGGCACAAAAAAACCACCATTACTGGTGGTTCTACAAAATAGCCTAAAATTCCTCCTTTAGAGAGGGCGTTTTTCAAGTAATTTATGGATATTGCGAACTATATCATCAACTGTCAAACCATAGTGTTCCAGCAGATCATCCGGTGTCCCGGATTGGCCGAAAGCATCGGCAATGCCCATCCGTAAAACGGGTACGGGATAATGCTCGCTGACCGTTTCACATACTGCGCTGCCCAGTCCTCCTATAATTGAGTGCTCTTCCACAGTGAGCAGAGCTCCGGTCTGGCGGGCTAACTTTATTACGAGTTCCTGGTCCAGAGGTTTAATGGTATGCATATCAGCCACTGCCACCAGAATACCCTCGGCCGCCAGTTTCTCTGCCGCCTGCAATGCTTTGGCTACCATAATCCCGCAGGCTATGATAGCCGCATCATTGACATCCCGCAGCAGGTTGCCCTTGCCTATTTCTATAGTATCCTCTTCCCTGTACAGTACGGGTACCGCCGGGCGTCCCAGGCGCATATAGGCAGGTCCTTCCATTTTATATAGATTGTGCAGCATCTTCTTGACCGATACCCCGTCAGCAGGTACCACCACGGTCATATTGGGCAGGCTGCGCATCAAGGAAATATCCTCTACCGCCTGGTGGGAACCGCCGTCTTCGCCTACGGTTAGTCCGGCATGGGTAGCGCATATTTACACATTTAAATGGTGATAGGCTATGGAGTTGCGCACCTGCTCAAAAGCCCGGCCGGTAGCAAAAATGGCGAAAGAACTGGCAAATACCACTTTGCCGCAAGCAGCCAGGCCTGCCGCCATGCCCATCATGTTCTGTTCGGCTATGCCGGCATTGAAAAAGCGTTCCGGGAATGCTTTGGCAAAATCCGCAGTTTTGGTGGACTTGGACAAGTCCGCGTCCAGAACCACCACATTATCATAGGTCCGGCCCAGCTCTGCCAGAGCTTTACCATAGGCATCTCTTGTAGCCTGTTTTTCCATGGTTTCCTCCCTTGAATTCTGGTCCTGTCATCGCGAGGCACAAAGTGCCCGATGCAAGAGGGGACGGTTCTTTCTGTCATGTCTTATCAAATTATACCTAAAAGGAGTACGGATCCTACATGACAGAAAGAACCGTCCCCTCTTGCAATCAGCCGGGCTTACCGGTTGAGATCGCCACGTCGCTGCGCTCCTCGCGATGACACAGCGCAGTCATTTTCACAGCAATGACACGTAAGATAACCTATCAACTGCGCAGTTCGGCCAGTGCTCTCTCCACCTCATCAGGTTTTGGGGCTACGCCGTGCCATTCCACCCGGTTTTCCATGAAGGAGCAGCCTTTGCCCTTGGTGGTCCGGGCTACTATGGCTGTTGGGCATCCCTTGGTCTGCCGGGCGGCATTTAAGGCAGCCATAATTTCAGCGATATTATGCCCGTCAATTTCCACCACATGACAGCCAAAAGCCGCAAACTTTTCCCCTATAGGTTCGGGAGACATAACCTCGCTGATAGGTCCGTCTATCTGCAGGCCGTTGTAATCAATAATCAATACCAGGTTGTCCAGTTTATAATGAGCCGCCGCCATGGTGGCTTCCCATACCATGCCTTCTTCAAGTTCTCCATCTCCCAGGAGAGCATAAACCCGATAGGATTTTTTATCCAGCCGGGCAGCCAGGGCCATACCTACCGCCCAGGAAATACCCTGTCCCAATGATCCGGTGGAGGCTTCAACCCCGGCCAGTTTGCGCATATCCGGGTGCCCCTGCAGGGGACTGCCCAGTTTTCTTAAGGTTTGCAGCCATTCCTCCGGGAAAAAGCCTTTTTCCGCCAAGGCAGCGTATAATACCGGAGCTGCGTGCCCCTTACTGAGAACGAAGCGATCCCGGTCCGGCCAGTGGGGCTGCTGGGGATCCAGGTTCATTTCCCAGAAATAAAGGCAGGCTACTATATCGGCAGCGGACAGGGACCCTCCGGTATGACCGGAGCCGGCCTGTCCCAGCATGGAAATAATGTTTTCCCGAATGCGGCGGGCTTTCTCTTCCACCATTCTTATGGTGTCTATGTTGATTGGGCGCACTTCTCTTCCTCCAGACTCAAACTAAACCTACACAAGCTTATTTTTGCTCCGCAGGCAGGCACTTATGAATTCATCTAGGTTACCGTCCAGTACAGCATTGGCGTTGCCTACTTCCAAACCGGTGCGGTGATCCTTGACCAGAGTAAAGGGGTTCAAGGTATAGGTGCGAATCTGACTGCCCCAGGCAATTTCCTTATACTCTCCCTTGAGCTTTTGCAGATTCTCTTCCATTTCCCTTTGTTTTAACTCGTAGAGCTTGGCCTGCAAAATTTTCATGGCGGCCAGGCGATTGGCATGCTGGGATCTTTCATTCTGGCACTGCACCACTATGCCGGTGGGTATATGAGTTATGCGTACGGCAGAATCCGTCTTGTTAACATGCTGTCCGCCCGCTCCTCCGGATCGGAAGGTGTCAATCCGCAGGTCGTCCGGATCAATATTTACCTCTACGGTTTCGCTGATTTCCGGTAAAACCGACAGGGAAGCAAAGGAAGTATGCCGGCGGCCGGAAGCATCAAAGGGGGAAATGCGAATCAGTCGGTGCACACCTTCTTCGCATTTCAACTTGCCGTAGGCATAATCTCCCTTCACCAGGAAGGTAACACTTTTGATCCCGGCTTCGTCCCCGGCCAGGTAATCCAATATCTCTACCTGATAGCCTGAGTCCTCCGCCCAGCGAGTATACATCCTGAAAAGCATTTCCACCCAATCCTGGGCTTCGGTACCTCCTGCTCCCGCATGGAGGGTAACTATGGCATCTTTGCGATCGTGCTCCCCGGAAAACAAAATCAGCATTTCATACTTCTGGAATTCCTTGTAAAGCACTTCCAGGTCGCTTACTACTTGCCGGTAAAGCTCTTCTTCTTCCTCCTGTTCGGCCATATCCAGCAGGTCATTCAGGTAAACGGCCTGGTCATATAGGGTTTCAAAGGCTTCTACGTCTTCTTTTATTTCACTGATGCGCTTTAGCACCCGCTGGGCTTCCTGCTGATCATCCCAAAAGTTTTCCCGGGCAGCCCGGGCTTCCAGTTCCTGAATTTCCTTCTTGGCACCATCTATGTCAAAGAGAAACCCTCAATTCGCGGAGGCGGTCAACGATATCCCGGCATAGGCCTCTTGGATTTTCAATCATGACAATCCCTCCTCCCACAAATGTCATGGTATTAAATTAGCAGAATACCCCGGTGAATGCAAGATAAAACCCCCGGTTGTGCAGGCTTACTCAATGCTTGGGGGTTCGAAGTAATCATATTTCTGTTTCAGAATTACTATATCAACCCGCCGGTTCATAGCCCGGCTCAGATCATCTTCATTAGGCACCAGGGGGCGATATTCTCCATAGCCAATAATTGATAATCTATCCGGGGGTATGCCGCCCTCATCCTGGAGTACGTGAACTACATTGGAAGCCCGTAATACTGACAGTTCCCAATTGGATGGGAATCTGGCGGTATGGATGGGCAAATTGTCCGTATGTCCTTCCACCCGGATATAGTTGGGCAAGTCTTTCAGGGCTTCCCCCACCTGGCGGATAATGCTGCGAGCCTGGGGAGTCAATTCATCAGAACCGCTGGCAAAGAGCAGAGTATCCTTAAAACTGATTACCAGGCCCCTTTCCTGCTCATACACCACGATATATTCACCCAGTTTGGTGGTTTTACCCCCAGTCTCCCCGCTGCCTAACTCCAGATCCTGGGTTTCTATAAACTCCTGAATGAGATTCTTTACCTCCTGCAGCTGTCCCTGATTGGCGGGAATCTCTCCTTCTCCTTCAGGAATCTGCTGGCCGGAAAGGCCCTCTGCCAGGGAAGGACCCTGGGTATCCAGGACTGATATGGCCTGTCCGGTTAAAACGATACTGATGGAGTTTACTACCGCTGCATACTTCTTGACATCCACCTGGCTCATGGTATACATGAGGACGAAAAAAATCATCAACAGGGTGATCAAGTCAGCATAAGTTACCAGCCAGCGGTCCATATTTTCTTTCTTTTCTTCATTGTTGTTTTTATTGTTGCGACGAGAGCCGTTCAAATGATCACATCCTCATCTGCTCTTCCTGGGCTGCAGGGCTTTCCTTTAATTCCGAAGGCAGGAAGGTCATCAGCTTCTCGCGGATTACCCGGGGATTTTCACCGGCTTGAATGGAAAGTATTCCTTCTAATATCAATTCCATCAGCAATACCTGCCGCTCAGCCTTGATTCTTAACTTGGTGCCAAAGGGAATCCACAGCACATTGGCAGAAGCCACACCGTACAGGGTGGCCAAAAAAGCTACCGCAATAGCCCCACCCAATTTATCAGGCTCATTTACATTGCTCAATACATGTACCAATCCCATAACCGTACCAATAATACCCATGGTGGGAGCCAACCCGCCCATGGTCATAAAGATATCGCTGCCGACCTGTTCATTTTTCTCAAAGGCTTCAATTTCCATCTCCAGCATGTTGCGGGTCAGTTCCGGATCAGTACCGTCAATAACCAACTGCAGTCCCCGGGCCATAAACTCATTGTCCATTTCCGTCAGCTGAGCTTCCAAGCTCAATAACCCTTCCCGGCGGGCTTTGTCAGCGGTTCTTACCAGCTGTTCCACCGCTCCTATATAATCAATTGTTTGGTTAATAAACACAAGCTTAAGAAAATAGGGGAATTTTTTCAGACTGTCCAGGGGATAGCTGATAATAGTAGCCCCAAAGGTACCTCCGAACACTATCATGGCTGCAGTTCCCACCAGAAGCATGCCGGCATGTCCACCCTCCAGCAGGAATCCTCCGATCAATCCTCCCAGTCCAATTAATAAGCCAATTAGTGTCGCAAGGTCCATTGATTAATCCCCTTTCCCACAACATTTCTTGTACTTTTTACCGCTGCCGCATGGACAGGGATCGTTGCGACCCACTTTTTTCTCCACGCGGATGGGTTTCCTTTCTACCTCGTCGCCCTGATTTTCAAAGGTTTTGCGCTCTTCCCGCTGCTGCACCATCTTGACCCGGAAAATGTAGCGCACCACATCTTCCTTGATACTGTAAATCATAGACTGAAAAGCATCATAAGCTTCAAATTTGTATTCAATCAGCGGGTCTTTTTGCCCGTAGGCCCGCAGGGAAATGCCGTTGCGCAGCTGGTCCATGGCATCGATGTGATCCATCCATTTCTGGTCGATGATGTTCAGCATCAACGCCTTTTCCAGTTCCCGCATAGTCTCAGGACCAAGTTCGGCCTCCCGCTCTTCATAAAGCTGGTAAGCCCGTTCCCGCAGGAACTCCTTCATATCGTGCCGGGTCATGCCCTTCAGGTCATCAACGGCAAAATCCACCTTGGGCAGGATATTGCGCTCAATATACGTTAAAAGTCCGGGCAGATCCCAGTCATCGGAGTATTTCACTTCGCCGGCAAAGCTATCTACTACCTGATCAATGACATCATCTATCATACTGATGATGGTAGGTTTCAAGTCCTGCCCAAACAGTACTTTGCGGCGCTCTCCGTAGATCACTTCCCGCTGCTGATTTATTACATCATCATATTCCAATACATTTTTACGGATGTTGAAGTTGCGGCTTTCCACCTTCTTCTGGGCATTTTCAATAGCCCGGGTGATCATCTTGTTCTCGATGGGCATGTCGTCATTCATGCCCAGTTTATCCATCAAACCTTCGATGCTGGCTGAGCCAAACAGCCGCATCAGGTCATCTTCCAGAGATACATAAAAACGGGATTCTCCAGGATCTCCCTGACGGCCGGAACGACCCCGCAGCTGGTTATCAATGCGCCGCGCCTCGTGACGTTCCGTACCTAAAACATATAATCCGCCCAGCTCCGCTATGCCTTCTCCCAGTACAATATCCGTACCGCGCCCGGCCATGTTGGTGGCAATGGTGACCGTGCCCCGCTGCCCGGCCTGGGCAATGATCTGGGCTTCCTTTTCATGATACTTGGCATTCAGAACCTGGTGAGGAATACCTCTTTTTTTCAGCATATTGCTGAGCATTTCCGATTTCTCAATGGAAATCGTGCCCACCAGCACCGGCTGCCCGGTGCGGTACCGTTCCACAATATCCTCCACCACAGCCTGAAACTTGCCCATTTCCGTACGGTAGATTACATCCGGGTGGTCCACGCGGATCATCGGCTTATTGGTGGGGATCACCACCACATCCATGCCGTAAATCTTGCGGAATTCCTCTTCTTCCGTCTTGGCAGTACCGGTCATACCCGCCAATTTCTTGTACATACGGAAGTAGTTTTGGAAAGTAATGGTGGCCAAAGTCTGGGATTCCTTTTCAATCTTTACCCCTTCCTTGGCCTCGATAGCCTGATGCAAACCGTCGCTGTAACGGCGCCCAAACATAAGGCGGCCGGTAAACTCGTCCACGATAATAACCTGACCGTCCTTGACCACGTAATCCCGGTCCCTTTTCATCAGGCAGTGTGCCCGTAAGCCCTGGTTTACATGGTGGGCAATTTCCATATTCTCAGAAAGATTGTCAATGTCAAAGAACCTTTCGACCTTGCGGACCCCTTCTTCAGTCAAAGTCACCACATGGGCTTTCTCATCCACCTTGTAGTCCACATCTTTTTCCAGGCGGGGAACAAACTTGGCGATCCGGTAATATAAGTCGGTGGGTTTATCCCCTTCCCCGGAAATAATCAGCGGAGTACGGGCTTCATCGATCAGGATGGAGTCCACTTCGTCAATTATGGCGTAATGCAGATCCCGCTGCACCATATTTTCAGCCCGGACTACCATATTGTCACGCAGGTAGTCAAAGCCGAACTCATTGTTGGTTCCATAGGTTATGTCACAGGCATAGGCCTGTTTTCGTTCCATGTAATTAAGGCCATGGACGATCAGGCCTACCGACATACCGCAATACTCATAGATCGGCCCCATCCAGGATGCGTCACGGCTGGCCAAATAGTCGTTAACCGTAACAATATGCACCCCTTTGCCTTCCAGAGCATTTAAATAAGCTGGCAGAGTAGCCACCAGGGTTTTTCCTTCCCCGGTTTTCATCTCGGCGATGCGTCCTTCATGGAGGGTTATCCCGCCGATAAGCTGCACGTCAAAGTGCCGCATGCCCAAGGTTCGCCGGGAGGCTTCCCTAACCAGTGCAAAGGCCTCTGGTAATATATCGTTTAAAGTCTCTCCATTCTTTAGTCTCTGGCGGAATTCTTCGGTTTTGGCGGGAAAATCTTCCGGAGCAAGAGCTTGGAACTGGGGTTCAAGAGAATTGATTATCTCAACGGTTTTGCGCATGCGCTTTATTTCTCTTTCATTATCATCCAGCAAGTTCTTGACTAAACTCTTAATCATCCGATCACGACCTCTCATGGAAAAGAGGAACCATCAGGTTCCTCTTATATAAGTTTGCAATTTTAATCTTAACACTTTTGGCAACCAGGCTTCAACCAATCAGAACTCGGGTTCGATCAACCCGTAGTTGCCATCTTTGCGCCGGTAGACCACATTAACCTCTTCCGAACGGGAGTTGAAGAATACAAAGAACGTGTGTCCCAAGAGGTTCATCTGCATGATGGCTTCCTCTTCATCCATAGGCTTCAGGGCAAAACGCTTGGTCCGCACTATCTTGAATTTTTCCACATCCTGATCGGATTCCAGGTCCCGTTTGGATTCTTCCAGCCAGGCTTTTTTCAGCCCCACGCCGCGGTTATTGCGGTACAACCGGGTCTTGTACTTTTCAATCTGCTTTTCCAGTTTTTCCACAACCAGGTCAATAGAGGAGTACATATCCTCGCTGGCTTCTTCACCGCGCAGGATTACTCCGTTCAAGGGAATAGTAACCTCCACCTTATGTCCTTCACCCTCGACGGATAGAGCCACCTGAGCCTCCTTCATATCATCAATGTACTTTTCCAGCTTGGAGAGTCGCTTGGTGGTGTAATCTTTGAGTGCCTCAGTTACTTCCAAATTTTTACCTCGGATGTCTAGCCTCATACGACCAACTCCTTTCCCGGTTGTCTATATTTTATTCTACTAGTTTTCAGCAAAAACCACCAACCACCATTTACCATACCTTTATCGGCGGTTTCACCCAATAGCTTGTTTGGGGGACATAATTAGCTTTTTTCTAGTATGCACAAGTTTTGCCAAACAACACCTGCTGCAAGCCAATAAAAAACCGGGCTTAAAAAGCCCGGTACATCTTGCCGTTATCAGTATTAAAGAGCGGCCCGTTGCCTTTGGAAGCATTCCTGGCAGTAAACCGGTCGACCTTCCACAGGACGGAATGGTACCTCCGTCTCGGCTCCACACTCTGCACAAACTGCGGCATACATCTCCCGCGGAGCCCGGTTGCCAGTGCGGCTGTTACTGCGGCGTTGGTTACGGCATTCCCGGCAGCGCTTGGGTTCATTCTCAAAACCTTTTTCGGCGAAGAATTCCTGTTCACCTGCGGTGAAAATGAACTCCCGGCCGCAATCCTGGCACACTATGATTTTGTCTTCAAACATTTAATAGGATCCCTCACTTTTTTGGATATTAAGGCAAAATTCCCGGTCTTGACCGGTTCCTCGGCCCGTACTCACAATTATAAACTTCACATGCTAAAATAGCAAGGAAATCACAAGCAAACTGAATCAATTCCAGGTTAAGCCTGGGGTTTGGGGGTGTCCTTTTTATAGGCTTGCTGAGCCCGCTGGAGGGTGGCACGAGGGCGGTTGCGTGAGGACAGTTGCTGGTTTAACAGATCCTGAATGTTTTTATCCACGGTCTCTATCTGCTGCAGCACATGAGCAATTTCTTTAAGTACCTGACTCAGTTCTTCTATCTCAGCACTATTTACCATTGATTTAATTCTGCTGAGATTGAAAGCCTGTATCCCTGCTGCCTGGCAGAAAGCCTCCTGCCATACATGGTTCTGCTGGTTTAAACTGTTGATCTCCTCCATCAAGCGATGGCGTTCCGCCAAAATGTTATCCGCAGGCAATTTCTTTTCCACCAATTCCAATTGCTGTCGAGCCAGTTCCAGCATGAGCTGATACAAATCTATCTGTTCCTTGTAGTTGTTGATGATATCAGCTATGGCCGTGCTGTTCATTGCCGGTATCCTCCCAACCGGTAACTAACCCTTCCGGTCAAAAAACCAGGCTTCCGTGGGCTCATCCTGCCCACCATAAGCCCGGTTAGCCTTTTTCATATCCTGCAATTGGCCTAGTTTGCCACTGGTCGCTTTCAGGATCTCCTGCAGTTTTTTCTGACTTTGGCTGTCCAGATTAAGAATCCGCCTTATTGTGGCCTCAAGACCTTTGTGTTCTGCCAGGGCGGATTTTTGTTTCTCATTTAGACCGCTTAAAATCTGGTCAATTTCGTCCATATACTCCTGCCGCTGGTTAATGAGTTCCTGCAGAGGGTTCAAAATCTTCTCCAGGGATTGCCCGGACTCAGCCAACTCTGCCTGCTGCAGGGCTGCTTTTTCTATTTGCTCATACAACCGTATTACTCTTTGAGTTATATTTTCCATAATTATTGCCTAACCCATAATATTGAGTTTTTTGGCTTCAGTATTATTTGGAATACGAGATCTTCCGGCTTCACGGGCAGCCTGAGCGAAGGCATCCCGCAATTCCCTGAGAAAATGACTGGCTTCGTCAATTATAGCCGGGTCTTTTTTAATATTAGCCTCAACTAACCGGCGATGAATATAGTCATATAGAGCATAAAGCTGATTGGACAGCGGGATATCCATATTCAAGGTTGCCATTAATTCCACAACTATATCCTGAGCCCTGACGATCTGGCTATGAGCCCGGGGAATATCCTTTTCCTCGATGGCTTTTTTAGCATTGCTCAAGAAGTTCAGAGCTCCATCATACAGCATTAACAGCAGCTTAGCCGGTGACAGAGTCTCCACCGATGTTTTGCGGTATTGATCATAGACCTGAGCATTCATGTGCATAGCTCACGTCCCCCTTTATTGCCATGTAGTAATATTATGTTCCCTTACCCATACTTTATTTCTTCAAGCTATTTCATCCACCAGGAGTCCCATAGCCTTATCCAGAAGTTGCTTGATATGGGCCGAAAACTCCAACATCTTTTCCGGCGGAATCTCTCTTATGACCTCCTGGCTTTGGGAATCGATCACTTTCACCTGATAGCGACCGCTGTCTTGATGGAGCCTGAATTCCAGATGATAATTGGTGATACGGATAGCATCATTGGTTAATTCAATCGCAGCCCGTAATTTTTCCGCATCTACAGGTTTGTCATTTTTATTCTCTGCTGCCCGGTCCCGCCGCTTAACCTCGGCCGATTCCTGAGGCTCAGAGCGAAACTGAGCGTCCCTAGCGGGATAATCTATTACTGCCATCCTTTGCATATCAACCCGCATTTATTCGCCTCCCTGCTGAGTCTTATATTATTTATCGTAATGTTTGACCTGTAGCTTTAAAATTTTTGCCTTGCAGCATGATAGGGGCAAATTGCCTGACATTACTGTGATAATAGCTTTCCCTGTGTCACGCCAGGAGCCAAGGACCATGGCGATCTCAGCCGGATAGCTCTTTCTCAAGCTAACAAGTCAACCTGCTGGATGCTGCCGGCAGTGCCGTTTTCCCTCAAGAATATACCCGTGCTGCGCAGCTGACCGTTTTCCTGGTTCTGGCTATCCCGCATGCTGAAGTCGGTATCGGCATAGCCCAGGTATATGGCACCGATGCCTTTCTCCCCTAAAGCAAACAGGACCTCATTGTCCTGCTCATCCCGGGTCCATATCCGCAAGCGGTGATAAATCTCGTCAGCTTCATCTATCCACCCATTGCCGTCCTGATCATAAGCCGCTAATTCAGCGAAACCGTTACCCGTTTGGGGTCCGAACAGTTCAGAGCCATCATTTATCAAACCGTCACCATTCTTATCCAGAACCAAGAAACCGCTGCCTGGTCCTACAAACGAAATCTGATCAGGATTGCCGTCACAGTCCAGATCAAACCGGAAATTGCGCTCCGTCAAAGCGGCCGCCGGTGCATCGAAATTTATCACCAGAGGATCTATGGGTACAGCATCGCCAGCCCGTATGCTGATGCTCTGGTGACTGTAAAAAGTCCGGCTCATGTTCAACTGTATAGAAATATTAATTGTCTTGCCATCGGCAGTTTTTACCTGGCCTCTTGCCTGGAAGGTCGTCTGTTCATGCTCAAACCTGGTTTCCCGGAAATCGTACTGCAATCCCCAGCCTGCTTGAGCCGGCTGGCTTTGCATCTGCATTGGTTGGGAAATCAGAGTGAGGCTCTTATCCGGCAGCTTGGGAATTTTAAGCTTTACCTTTTTCCCGGTCAAGAATTCCAGCAAAGACTCAATCAACCTGATTTTCAGCTTTTCCTCCGGAGTAAGCTCCACTTCCTCGCAGTTCTCTCCGGTGTCCAAGCGCTGGATGGATCGGGCCTGGGAAGACAAATCTACCCGGTCAACAATATCTTCCAGTGCTGCTTGGGATAAATTGGATTGAGCGGAATTTTGCGGATTTTCCCGGTTGCCCACCCAAAACTGCAGCCTTTCTTCGCGGGTGACGGATTCTTTCAGAAAATGAGAAGATTGCATGGCAATATTACTGCTGGCTATTATCATCAGTAAACACTCCCATCCTTGGGTTTTAAATGGTGCCGAGCATCCTTGCCGGGCATTAATTAATAAATTATATGATTTAAAGCTTATATCGAAAAAGTAAGTATATTCCTTGAGTAAATACCGGTGCTAAAAATGAAGCTATGTATCTCTTTCAGACCAATACCTTACCTTGGTATATTCTTAGAAAAAATAATCAGTTCAGCTATTTCTCTAACTGCGCCCCGCCCTCCATTTAACTTAGCTACATAGTCAGCTATTGACTTTACCTTATCCATAGCATCATTAACTGAAAACTTAATGCCCACATGCTGCATAGCAGGCAGATCATTAATGTCATCTCCTATATAAGCGATTTCATCTAAAGTGATGTTCTCCTTGCTAATTATCTCCCGTATTACAGCAAGTTTGTCTTTTATTCCTAAATAAACATAATCCGCATTTAATTTATCAGCACGCCTTTTGACTAGTTCATTATTTTCTCCGGTGATAATAGCAGTTTTGATTCCATTTTGATGGAGCAGGGCAATACCCATCCCATCTCGAGTATTAAATTTTTTCAGTTCTGTCCCATCATCAGAATAGTACATTCCCCCATCAGTCAGCACCCCATCACAGTCCATAGCAACTAATTTAACTCTGTTTATCTTTTCTTGCAGGGTACTTTCTAATGTTGAACAATTTCTGTGCAACAGCAACTGTTCGACAATTATCCAATCAGAAGGTTCATCGATCTCAAAATAAGTTTCTTCCGGCATCTCATAAAATCCGATTCGCCCTGATATCCGACAGCCTGTATCAAGTAATCTTTGCCGAGTGGTTATGTAGAATGAACCGTTTTCAACCAAGAACCCACTCATTTCCTGTCGTCTTGGCCGATTTTGCGGATCATAATTAACAGGCTTGACAATTCCTTCAACATCCTCATGCCAAATAAAACGTTTTTGCCGCACCAGAGACAACATACTATCATATTGGCCAAGGTTATACTTGCAGATAGCTTGTTCTAGATGAAATGAAGTCAGTAATGGACTGGTCGCTTGAATTAAAACGATGATTTCAAATATATGGCTACGGGCAAATTCCAGCATAGCTGATTCTGTACTGGCAGTATCCGTGGCAGTTTCGGGGCTCCGCCCGATGCACTGTATCTTATTACGGTCATTAAAAGAAAGTTTTTCCCGATAGTATTCCACTGTCTGGGCTATATCTTGGCTATCCGTGCTTACATAAACATAATCTATGTACTTACAACCTAACGCAGCATCAAGAGTCCAAAAAATCAAAGGTCTACCTGCCAAAGGCTTAATATTTTTAAGATATATGGATTTGCTTCCTCCACGCACTGGTATGAAGGCAACTATTGATTGCGGTTCCATCTCAGCTTTCTCCTCTGTGGTTCTTCTATTTCGAGTATGTCAACTTGTTTGAATTGAAGGGCTTCGTAAGCAGCCATCAAATCTCTCTTTAATTTTCTTAACCCATCAGGTTCAAGAGATGCAGCGTGATCAGTCCCCTTCCAGGTTCTGTCAAGTGTATAATGCCTCTCAATAATAGATGCTCCAAGCGTATAAGCAGCAATATCTATAGCAATTCCATTATGATGTCCAGAAAAACCAATTGCCTTTACAATATCTCCATATTCTTTTCTAAGACGAACGATTTCTAGCAAACAGGCATCCTTGAATTCAATAGGATATCCTGATGTACAGTGATAAAGCACCAGATCATGGTTACGTTTATGCTTAATAAAGAAATCCACTATGCTTTTTATTTCGTGCTTAGTTGTCATACCAGTAGAAACATGTATATCCCCCGAATAGTTAGAGCATAACCATCCTAACACTTCATAATTGTCACTCAAAGCGGAAGGAATTTTTATGAATGGAGGGTCTAACGAGGCAATTTCTTTTGCAGATGTCAAATCCCATACTGAGCAGCTATAAGTAATACCCTGTTCATCGCATAATTTTTTTAGTTCCAGGTGTTGTTCCAAGGAAAATTCCAAAAATTCTCTATGCTCCCCGTATGTTTTGCCGTAAGAATGATATGGGTTCGGATGGGGAGCATTGTATTCCTCCGGGGTTAAAATTTCCTTGACACTTCTTTTCTGAAATTTCACTGCATCCACCTTGCAAAATACCTTCGCTGTAAGAATCATCTCTTTGGCAATTTCCAAATCTCCTTTATGATTACAGCCAATTTCAGCAATTACAATGGGGGGTTCTATTCTCATGAAATTCATTCTCTTATAGCCTCCTGTATTTTATTTAGTAAAATCCTCCATATCTTTTTTAAGAATTTGCATTACAGGCGCTAGAATTTGCAGATCTTTCAAACTTTCATAGATAGCTTGACCCAAACTTGATGTAATTACATCCGCTTTCATTTTTTGGTCAGGTTCAAAACGTACACTCGGCAGTTTCTCAAAATACAAGTTGTAGGTAACCCGATTCATGGGTTGTATAACCTGCTTATAAAAGGTATTTCTCTTAACTTTATTAAACACTTGGTCTAACTTAGGCCAGCTACGGCTAATCTGCCCATAGTTGCGATTCTCTTTAAGAACTCGGATTTCTTCAAGAGTACGGTTAACCTGCTCCAATAATGCTGGCAACTGCTGATAATCTTTCTCCAAGCGGTTAAACTGTTTGTATAGATAGTCTCTGTCGTAAACCGTAGGCGGTATTTTGTACCATTCAGGTTCTACAACCTTCCGAGATAAAACACCCGATGAAATAAGGTCATCCATTTTTTGATAGGTAGTTCCCTCAATATGAGCTCCACCCCGGGTGGTGTTGATAACGTTGACACCGGTCATTTGCTTAATAAAGTGCTCCATATTGGTCCGCATCCGATTAAAACTGGAATTTGTATATATTTCATGTCCTTCTACGTCTTTTACACGTATTAAATCTTGTGTTTTGTCTGTATCAATATTAAAATCCTTACCATACTCAATACCCTTTGCATAATGACGGTTTTCTGAATAAGCTAAGTTCTGACCGACCAAAATAATTGGATTAAAACCTAGTTTATAGAGTAACTGAAGAGTAACTACAGCTATAGACGGAGCATCCATCACTCCATCTAATTGCATATCATTATCCAGCTTTAATAAAAATGAGGAAATAGTATCCTGGCTTGTAATCATGTGAAGCTTATGATTTCCTGGATAGTTTTGCAGAACTTCAAACCCTACACTGCTGCCAAAAATAAGCGGAATATCAGTAATACCTTCCTTGGTAATGCGTGCAAACACCATATTCTGGTTATTTGCCCCCGGATCATATGTACATTGAGCATCAGGATGAATACCAGCTGAGAGAAGAGAATTTACTGCTGATCCTACTGAGAAGATGTAAGCCGATCCATCCTTCTTTATCTGTCTGAGATTTTCTATTTCATAATCAAGGGAAGGGCCAGCTGCAACCAAGATAGCTGGCTGGTTTTTAAAGTGACCAGTCCGTTCTGCCAAAATATTAGGTGTTTCCAATACAGTCTTGAAATTAAACATACTGTTAATAATCCAGCGCTTTTCAAAGGCTAGATCAGTAGCTAAAGAATTACGCCGATCACTGACGATTTCCTGAAACAATTTTACAAAGGCATTATACTGCTCCGGGAAAGCATTTCGATAGCTGGGCAAATCCACAAATATTATGTTTTTTTGAATCTGGGTAATGGTGCGCTGCAAAAAATTACGGGCATCCTGAGGAGAGGTTTCCACCACTATTTCCCGTAGACGGCGTTGCGGCAAATTTCTCAAATCAAAATAGGAAAGATAAGTCTCAAATACTTTTGGGATTGGTTCATAAATAGAAAAACTCAGGTGAGGATATTTATTAAGGAAAGCTTGGATATGATAGCCCAAGCCGATGCCATAGAATATAACATGGTCATAGCTGTTAGCATCTATATTGTCCGTAATAGTCTGGGCCTCCCGCAAAGGGTCATAGCGGCTGTGGAGATAATAACTGCGATCTCCTCGGTGAACACATAGGGTAGGATAGTTTTCCAACCTGGTAGGCATCTCTTCTATTATATATTCATCCTGTTTCAGTTCTATCTCCCGATAAGCATCCCATACCATAGGAAAGCGTTCTTTCATAAATAAAATATTATCCACTAAAATCATTAGCATTCACCCACTATATAAGCAATAATAAGTTAGAATAAAGCTTTTCCATGGCTGGTTTTATTTCGTACAATATAATATCGCTTACACTAACCTGATCTGTATACTGTAACGGTTCACTAATTGTGGTGACAACTTCTACCAACTCATTAAGTGCCTGAGAATACAAGTTCCACTGTTCATAGTCATTCACCAGGTTTGATAAATTTGGTAGTTTATCCATAGCTGTAAAACTATCGTGAAGCCACTGAATACCTTCAATAAGCTGGCTGATTTGCTGCCAGGTATTAGTATCCATCTCAGCATAAATAGACTCAGCCAACTGCTCTACTGCAGGAATAGCTCTTTGCAGGTATTCACTGGCGGAAACCAAAATGTCTTGCATGTATTCTTTTAGGCTTATAAACTGTACTTCTACAACTTGGATATTAGCCAGATTGTTATGCAGATAAGCAGCGAAATCATCATACACTTCTACTCCGTCAATTATCAGGTGGCTGAATACCAGTTGTGTATTAGCTGCTTTTTCTTCAATGGTGTCAAAAAGTTGTTCAATACCTTCATCAGTATTGTCAACTTCGATTAATTCTTCTCCAATAATAAGCTGCACCTGTGTGTCCCTCCCAGGTCTTCGTAAATTTATATGTGTAATATCGTTAAGTAAAGGTTACTTCTTTAGGGGTCCAACAGGTTGGTGAATAATGCCAGATAAAAATATAGCGGGAGCTGCAGCCCCCGCTACGAACATCAATGATAAGCTACTATCTGAGTAACTGTAATACAGTCTGTGGTTGCTGGTTGGCTTGAGCCAGCATAGCGGTCGCTGCTTGCTGCAGGATGCTGTTCTTGGTGAATGCCATAATCTCTTCAGCCATATCCAGGTCACGGATCCGGGATTCAGCAGCCTGGAGGTTCTCAGCAGAAGTACCCAGGTTGGCTATAGTGTGCTCCAAGCGGTTTTGGATGGCACCGAGTTTGGAACGTTCCGCGGAAACCTGCTCGATCGCCCTGTTAATGATGGTTATGGCAGCATTAGCGCCAGACTGTGTTAATACACCGCCAGTTGTAGCGTTATCAACATCATCCACTCTTAGAGAACTAATACTACCGCTACTAGTTCCTGCGTCTTTTCCGCCAGCTAACATGACGCTGCCTTCGCTCACAGTTGCCGTACCTGAGCCACTAGCTGTTACCAACGCGCTTGCATCAGTATCCCCATTTATTGCACTTACAATATCGCTTACTGTGCTAGTGATATTTCCACCAGAATCGGTTGCCAGTGTTACAGTAATGGTTTTACCTGTAACTGCTACAGTAAGGCTTTTACCAGATCCGGAATCCACGAATTCCACTTGAATTTCATTGCCACCAGACCCAGCATCAACTGCGGTAAAGGTTACCCCTGAAAGTGAAGCAGTTGCATGTGTTGCTGAGCCGCTTCCACCCAAAACACCAGTTCTCATATCACCAATGGTAATATCCATATTTTGCCCTTCATTGGCGCCGATATGGATTTTTTTGGCTGAATAGGTCCCGTCAAGAAGTTTCTGGGTATTGAACTCGGTGTTGTTACCGATCCTATCGATTTCGTCCAGAAGCTGGTTAATTTCCTTCTGGAGTTCCTTCCGGTCAGTCATCGTATTTGTATCGGTTGCTGCTTGTACAGCCAGTTCTCTCATTCTCTGCAGGATTGCATGAGTTTCGCTGAGGGCGCCTTCAGCGGTCTGGATCAAGCTGATGCCGTCCTGGGCATTTCTCATTGCCTGTTTCAAACCGCGAATCTGGCCTCTCATTTTTTCGGAGATGGCCAAGCCGGCAGCGTCATCGCCGGCGCGGTTGATGCGGAATCCGGATGAGAGTTTCTCCATGGATTTGGAAGTCGCCGTATTGTTGATTCCCAACTGGCGATGGGTGTTCATAGCCATAAGGTTGTGGTTAATTATCATTAAGCATTCCTCCTTGAAATTTTTCCCACCTGCTTCCATGCTGGTGGTGCATTAATGATCAGCAGATGCTCTAGATGCTTATATTACCGGTGAATTGAGCCTCCTTTCCTTGAGTGATGGTTAACATAAGCTATGTGCATCTATTATTTATAACTATCGATGTTAAGGCGATAGTTATAAATGACTATAATATGTGTTTATTTAGGTTTTTTGGTTAATTTCTGTGATTTTGGAGCGATATCTATAGGTAATAATTCCAATTAAACAAAAGAGATTGCTTCGTCGTTACGCTCCTCGCAATTATCACCTGAAGAACAGGCTACGATAAATGAAAACTTAAGCCTGTCATCGCGAGGAGCGAAGCGACGTGGCGATCTGTTAACTCACACCGTTAGTTGCCATAGAGATTGCCACGCGCTCGCAATGACACAATTGGGAGCTATTCTCACAGCAATGACATACAAGCCACTTCATGACATGGTGCAGGCTATTTCACATCAATGACAATATAATCGCCCATTAAACATCACATGGGTTATGCTCGACCGATTACCGGGATGATGACAAAGATCCCATCATAGAAGCAAGCCAATTGCTTTGACTCTGCATCTGCTGGAGGGCAGATTCCATTGCGGTGAACTGTGCCCAGTAGCGTTCCTCCACTCTGGTCAGGTAATCCTCCATCCTGTCAATACGGTCATTCAAGTCATCGATCTGCCTGCCTAAAAAGCTCTGATCAACTGCACTGCCGGCAGAGCCAGCCTGGCTGGTAATGGATTTCATGCCATTATTAACTACGTTATACAAACGAGAGGCTATGCCATCAATGCCGTCATTGTCCTGAGTTGCGGTAAAAAGTTTTATTACTCCGTCAAAATCTTCAGTTAAAGCAGTACGCAGCTTGTTTTCGTCTATATACAATTTCCCCTGGTCATACCAAGAGAGCGTAGTAATGCCTATAGAACTAAGGGTGCGGTATTTGCCTTCACCTTCAATTGCACTGGAAGCGGCTATGCGGATATTGCTGTATAAACTGTTAAGCAGGGTGTCCCCCCTCAGTAACCCGCTCCTGGCCTTTTCTTCCCATAGCTTTATATCTGATTCTTCCAATTCCCTTTTCTGTTCATCAGTAAGCGGCTCAAAATCCCGATACCTCTTCTCGGTAAGTTTGGTACTAATCTTCTCCATTACGCTATTGTAAACTTCAACAAAGGACTTGATCTTGTCCACTATAGAGTCAATATCGCTGTCCACGGAGAGAGTAACAGTGGTATTAGGATCAGCCCGTCTTAAATCAAAGCTAATATTATTAAAGGTAAACTGGTTAGAGGCAAACTCGATGTCGCTGCCGCCATTGAAAGTTATAACAGCATTTTTCCCTGAAGCAGAAGTGAAATTCTGCAAGAACGAAACATCGCTAAACTGACTGTCAGTTATGGTAATAGCGGCCTCGCTGCCGGTATTGGTGGTCATCAGGTAGAACATTTTCTTTTCTGTATCGTAAGTGGCTTTGACTTTGGTTTCGCTGGCTACCGCGTTTATCTTCGCCGCAATGGCGGCCACAGTGTCTCCCTCTTCCAAAGTGATGGTCACTCCGTTAAGCTTAAAAGTACCTCCTTGGAGCAATTTATCATCAACAATGCCAGAATCACCGCTATAGCTGTATTCCTGGGTTACACCCCTGGCTAATTGCTTCACTACTATTTCAAATCGTCCTTCTACAGCTGTGTTATTAGCAGTAGCTTTTAAAATGGATTCATCGGAGGAAGTTACTTTTTTGCCCAAAAAGGTTCCCTGTAATTTCAAATCAAAGACTGAATTGCGCAGAGCCAGTAATTTGGTATTGATTTCCCGGTAATCTTCTCGCTTCCACTCCAGAGTCTGCCTCTGCTTGTAATACCGGTCGACTTTCATGCGTTCCACTTGCATAAGCTGTTTGACAATGCTTTCCGTATCCAGACCGCTGGCTAAGCCGCTGAAGCGGATGTTACTGATATTTGCCATTATAATCACCTCTTTTAGTCGAGTAGGAAGCTGAAGCTTCCGCTACGATCCCTTATACAGGACTCAGCAATTAAGTTTGGTTTACATGAAAACAGATGTCTGAGATTGCCACGTCGCTTCGCTCCTCGCAATGACACCGGAGAGAAATTCTGGGTGCAAGAGGGGACGGTTCTTTCTTTCACGTTAAGGAGATATTCGCTTAACCCGGATCTACTTCAAACGTGCAAGGAAGAACCGTCCCCTCTTGCACCCGCGTTGACATAAATGATATCAAGCATCTATGCCTTATCTTTTTTATCTATGTTCTTGCTCAGTTCGGTTAACTGGCGGAGTTTTATTTCTAAGCCCTGGCTTTGCTGCAAGGCTTGCTGGTTTTCGGCTTTAATCTGTTGGAACACCTCCTGGCGATGGACGGTTATCTCCCGGGGAGCATTGATGCCTATACGCACCATATCCCCTTGGACATCTACGACAGTAATTTCTATACTGTCTCCTATAACTATGCTCTGTCCTTTTTTGCGGCTCAGTACCAGCATAACTATTTCCCCTCTCCGGCAGCATTTTTTTGTTGACTTGGGGGGAAAATAGGGTGCTTGGTAGTATAATCGGAATTTTCCGGGATAAACTGAAGTCCCAAATTAGCACGGGTATTTATAACCACCGGCGCCAACAGGTTGGCAGTGGTCTGGCGAAAATCTTCCGGTATGGTCAGAATGGTCAGCAAAGCAATGTCCTCGGGACCTTTGATCTCCAACACTTCACATTCCTGATCTCCCAAATCAATCTGATAGTCCGGGAAAAACCGGAAGGGATCACAGGTTATAAAGCATAAATCGGCATCTTTAAGGGACTGCATATAGAAGAAGATTCCCTCATCATCAAAAGGAAGGAATACGAATTGCTGGTGGTCTTCGAAAGCAGGCACTCCCTTGGGGAAGCGGAATATCTGGTTTTCTTCCACATCAACGATGCCCAGGTATTTGGTTTGAATTTGCATGAGGGTTCCTCCTTTGGCGGAAGATGAAGATTCGATTGCGTTGAGATCGCCACGCGCTGCGCGCTCGCGATGACACATAAGAGGTCTTTGAATAGTACCGTCGCTTCGCTCCTCGCGATGACACAGCGCAGTTATTTTCGCAGCAATGACACTTACATGGGTTCAAAATTTATGCGATTAAATCGACTTTGCTGTCTTCTACCCAATTTATCTCCAAATAATTCTTCTGGCGAAGGTATATGTTTACTTTGCCCCATTGAAAGTACCCTTCTACTCTCCCCCTTTGCAACCTAGTGTCTACGTCGCCGGGGTTGAATTCATACTGTACCGGATAGGTATCAAACCAAACACGAGGCGGTTGCTTGGGAATAGCAGTAACATTGAAATCAGCAATTTCCCCTAAGTTCTGCGCGGCTAATTTTTCAATGGTATAACCTTTATGGATTTGAGCCAGCATGTCCCCTTCCTGAGCCCGGCGGGCAATACCCTCCATGGAATCTGACCAGGCCATCTCCGCGTAATACGCGGCAAAATCCGAAGGAGTCCTCTTGCCCGCATCGGCAAAACACTGGGTTTGATCAATATGCAGTACCGGACGGGGAGAGTGGATCTTTATCTCCGGTTTCTTAATCTGCAACTCTACCTTCGGCATAGTGGTGCGTAGATGCAGAAATGGCTTGTTGATTTCCAAGCCGATTAAAGCCAACTGTGATCTTATCTGCAGCTGCATAATATCTCCCCTAAATTATTTCAGGAAATCCACCAGGCTGGGCTGAATTATCCGGGCTCCCGCAGCCAGGGAAGCCAGATAGACACTTTCCTGCATCTTAAGATTCATTATGACTTCGGCCATGTCCGCATCTTCATTTTGGGCCAGTAAACTGGTATAGGAAATCTGAGTGGATTCCAAACGACTTTGCTGCAGTTCCAGGCGATTAACCTTGGCGCCGATGGTAGACCGGGCTGCCAACAGTTTGTCAATTAATACATCAGCAGTAGTCAGAGCCGCATCTATCTCATCTAAATTGCCATTTCGAATACTTGTAACCAGGTTTTGGCAATACTCTATTACCCCTGGGACTGTTCCATCGCCGGTGAAAAAGTTCTCCATAGATTCATCGGTCAGGTTTATGGTTAGTTTAACACCAACACCGATTTCTAACTCCAAAGCCTCATTGTTACCCGTCCACAATCCTCCCTGATACGGAGGATGGGTAACATTAGTACCGGCAAAAATATGCTTGGTTCCATAAGTGGTATTTGCTATAAGAGTTATCTGTTCTGCCAATTGATCAATTTCATCAGCAATAGCCTTCCGGGCACTATCATCATTAGTACCGTTGGCAGCATTAACCGCTAACTCCCGCACTCTCTGCAGAATAGAATTCAAGTTATTCAGAGCTGCATCGGTAGTTTCCATGAAATTGATACCTTCATTGATATTGGCCAAATATTGCTCGCTCTCCACCAGGTTGGTGCGCAGGCGCAGGGATTTGACCAGACCAGCAGGATTGTCGGAAGGCAAATTTATCTTACGCCCGGTAGATAATTGGCGCTGGTATTTGTCCATATTTATCATATTGTTGTTCAAGTTGCGCTTTAAATCATTCACCAGCATATTATTGGTAATGCGTATCATCTATACTTACCTCCCCACCAGTCCCATGCGGTTTATTATTACTTCAATAGCTTCATCAATGGCAGTAATATAACGGGAAGCTGCATTATAGGCGTGCTGGAATTTAATCATATTAGTCATTTCTTCATCCAGGGACACCCCTGATACCGACTGTCTCTTATTCTCCAATTCATTGAGCAGGATCTCCTGATTTCTGACCATGCGTACTGATTCCTGAGACATAACCCCCACTTGAGCACAAATAGAGCGCCAGAAGTCATCGGTAGTAGCAAAGCGCACCATCCCCCCGGTAGGTGTTTGCACAGCCAGGTCTCCAGTAGAAGGGGGCAATGCCAACGAAAAGCTGCTTATTCCGGCAAAAGAACTGTCACCGGTATAAAACACCAGTTGGCTGCCTTCACTGCGTACTCTTAAACTCAGTCCCTGACTATCCAATGCAGATTGTATGGCATCAGCCAACTGATTTAAATCACTGTAGGGTGTGGCAGGGGGAGGAATAGTTATGTCATAGCTGTTCCCCTGGATATGTACGGTAAAGCTTATCAGATCGTCGAAATGGCTGGTAATTATATTCCCGCTGCGGGCTGTGTACTGGGCGTTGTTATAATCATGTTTCAGCTGGGCAATCAGCAAAGCAACTGCCCCGTCTCCGGCATTGGTTTCCTCACCGTTGACAGTGTCCCAGGTATGATAGCGGGCGGCAGCAATGTTTTTAGGATCGTTATAAATCGCGTCCTCAACCCGGATCAAAGCTGCCCATTCGTAATCACTGTTAACATTGGCTGGCTCAACAAAAAAGTTAAGGCCATCCGGGAAAAGGCTTTGATTGTTAAGGCTGAAGCCGCCCCGGTGGATCTCATTGGTCCGCAGTATTATGGTTTTGGCCAGTTGGTTCAGCTGATCAATCATATTAGGAATAATTTCTTTATAATTCGAAGATGTGTCCAATTCCGTGGCCCCGCGGGCATCCAACAGTCCCCTCAGTTCACCGCCGTCAATGCGAGCCACAGCCCTGGTATCAGCCCAGATAACCTGAAACATTCCCTTGGTATCAGCCACGGTATCTAAAAGGGCATGGTCTTTGCCCTGCACCAGGGGTCTTCCCCCCAGCTGTACCGATACCATACCGTATTGATCATAATTAACTGTTATATCCACGATCTTGCTTAATTCATCAAGGAGCAAATCCCGCTTGTCCAATAGATCATTGGGCTGTTTGCCGGCAATGGTGATTGATAGGATCTGCTGATTTAAGTCAGCCAGTTGCTGGGCAATAGAATTGATTTCATTCACTTTGACCTGCACAAAAGCATTTACATCCTCACGGAGTTCGGTAAGCTGCTTGTGAATATGATTAAAAGCATCCGCCAAAGCCGCACCTCTTTGGACCACCACTGCCCGTACTGATTCGTTTTCCGGATGGGCCGACAGGTCCTGCCAGGATTCCCAGAATTGGTCCATAACCGTACGCAGTCCGTTCTCGGATGGCTCATTAAGGATAACCTCAATTTTGGCCAGGGTATCATATATGGCCTCCCAGTAACCCAGAGTTTTATTTTCATTGCGAATCTGCCCGTCTAAAAAGGAATCCCGTATCCGTTCCAGAGTGGCTACTTCCACCCCGGTTCCCAGTTGCCCCACCCCGGAATTGGCGGTCAGAGTAGGGGTATAGTATGGGCGGGTGGTTACCAGGTTGGCTACCTGGCGAGTATACCCGGCAGTATTAGCATTAGCAACGTTGTGCCCGGTAACACTCAGAGCAGTCTGATGGGTCATTATAGAGCGCTTGCCAATTTCCAAACTCAGAAAATTAGACATACTGCATCCTCTCTTTACTTAACTTCAGGCCCGGGTATCCAGCAGATTAATCCGGCGGCCTGTTTTTTCATCTGCTAAATCGCCTCTGTCAGTATAGGTTCCGGCTATGTCCCCGTTTAACAAGGCCTGGATGCTCTCAATATATTGAAGGGACTGTTCGATTAACTCGTTATTATGTTTATTGATAACTTTCAGCCGGTCCAAGTTATAACTCAGCCGGTCCACCGTTTCCTGGAATTCTTCTTTCAGCTGCGGATACTCCTGTCCAACCCATTCCACCAGTTCTCGAGCGGTGGTTTCAGACCGGTTTAACTTTTGCTGCAACTTAAAGCGCTGGCTCTCCAGCTTTTCCAGGTGAGCTACCAATCCTGACTCCTTTTGAATGAGGCTGTCCAACTCCTTAACCTCACCAGCGATAATAATCTGCTGCTTCTGCTCCCCCAAAACAGCCAGCTGGTCGAGGATTTGGTTCTGCTTGGCCATAACCTCGATAAACTCCCGGAGTATCCCTTCCATATTATCTTTCTCCTCTTAAATTAGCCGGTCAACAATGGCTCTTTCGATCATCTTTTCTGCTACTTCGCCCTCAGTCAAGGTATAAGTCCCGGCGGAAATCCGCTCCCGCAATTCCTGGACCTTTTCCATCCGGACATCATCAGCCTGCCTGATAGCCTGCATAGCCTTCTGTTTAATACGGCTTTCATCAGATATAGCCAGGGCGTCTTTTTTGATTGACCGGGCCGCTGGTGCTAAATCGGCACGGTTAACACCTTTGTTCCTGGCATACACCTGCAGCAAGTTTTGCACCTGAGCTTTGGAAATTATCATTTTATATTTCACCTCATCCGTTGGGGTGCATAGTAATACTTATATTTGTTTCGCAAAAAAAAAGGAAGTTCTTCACTCCCTTAATAAGCGTTTTTCTTTAATTAGCTCATTGTTATGTAAAAATGCACTGGTTTTTAGCTGCAAGATCAGCTAAAGTCTGGTAATAAATGCTGAAACCGGGTCTGACAAGTATCTCATGCAATCCTTTGGAAATAACTAGTCCTTAATATGCATACGCTCCCGGGAAGATCGCTTTTCCTGAGTGTCAGGTTTATTGGGACGATTGGTGGAAATAACCTGCTTAAACTGGCTATCCAGTTCTTGCAGGCATTTAGCACAGTACTTGCCGCTCTCTATGTATGTACCACAGCGCTGGCACTGTACAACCTCCACAAAGCCCCTCGACTGCAGGCGGCCCTCCCGTAAAAACTGCAAAATCAGTTCTTCATCTACACCAGTCGCTTCTGCTACTTCAAAAACAGTCGCTCCCGGGTGATCGCGCACATATCTGCGTACCACCATATATTTCTCCTCTTCCTGGTCCCGGCAACGGGAGCAAACCGTCCTGCCGCCCGGCTGGTAGGCAAACAAGCGGCCACATATCGAACAGTTTCTTAACTCTGGTGCCATTGCCATCCCTCCTTTGCTAGCAACCCTTACCCGTAGCCCAGGTAATAACGTTCACTTGGTTGGCTCCATTATCCAGCAGAGTTCGGGCACACTCCCGACTGGTTGATCCCGTAGTAAAAACATCGTCCACCAACAGGATATTCTTTCCCTTTATGCAATCAGCCTTACGGACATCAAAGGCTTGCAGCAGGTTTTTTTCCCGTTCTTCCCGGGTACATTCCCTTTGGGACGGTGTTTCCTTCACCCTTATCAGGAGATGGGGATACATTTTTACCTTCAGTTCTTTGCTGATCTGTTGAGCCAGGAGTTCGGTCTGGCTGAACCCCCGCTGTTTTATGCTGGCTTTAGTGGATGGTACGGGAATAATCATATCAATAGGCCAGAAACGCGGTTCTTTTTTCACCACGGCCGCCATCATCTTGCCCATGCGGTAGGCCAACTGGCGTCGCCCCAAAAACTTTAAAACTTTGGTAGAAATACGGTAGGGTTCCTCGTAAGGCCCCACCGCCCGGGAAAGCTTAAAAGGAGGAGTACGGGTCTGACAATCCTGGCACAGGGGTCCATCACCTTCCACCAGATACTTGCCGCACCGGTCACATATGGGGAGCATTCCCTGGAGCTTTATCAATTGCTCCTGGCAGGACCTGCACCAGGGCCTTCTGGTGCTGTACAAGCCTGGTTGCCGGCAAATACAGCATTCCCTTTGGGGGAATAACAAGTCCATAAAAAAGTTAACCATAAACCCCACCCCTGCCTGTGATCTTATTATATTGTATTCCATTCGGTGACACGAATCTACCAAAAAAGGACAGATCTTTACAAAACCATTGGCTCAAAACCAGACACCGGAGCTGTTCTCTTGCTTGCTGCCCTTGACTTGACGACGGGAAGTACGCCGGACCGCTGCAATCAGCACCAACATAATACCCAACCATATGCCAAAACCCAGGGTTTTCAGAAAAATAACCACAAAAAAGACCTCCTCCTGGCCTATCAGTATATGCTTATGCTGGAAAGAGGTCTCTTGATTACCTGTAGGATTAATATTCGTCTGTCACAATATTGTTTTTCAGGGCATATACAGCAGCTTGCGTACGATCTTTTACCCCTAGTTTGCGGAATATGCTGGTGAGATGATTTTTGACAGTTTTTTCACTTATAAACATCATATCGGCCATTTCTTTGTTGGTATGTCCTCTGACCAGGCAGGCGAGCACGTCCCGTTCTCGTTTAGTGAGACGCACCGTCTCTTTTTTCTTGTCGCTGCGGGTTATTTCCTTTACCAGGCGATTGGCTACCCGGGGATGAATCACCACCTCGCCGTCCATCACCTTATAAATAGTATCGATCAACTCGCTGCCGGCTACATCTTTTAATACATAGGCAGAAACACCGGCCTTTACCATTTCTATTACTTCTTCATCTTCGTAAATAGTCAGAGCCACCACTCGCACGGAAGGCATTTCCCGTTTTATCACCCGGGTGGCTATGATGCCATCGGTGCCAGGCATATTAACGTCCATGAGCACTATGTCCGGCCTGAGCTTTCGGACCATATTTATGGCTCCCTGCCCATCGCCTACTTCGGTTAGTACCTCGATATTGGGGTCCAGCTCCAGTAATCGCCGTAATCCTTCTCTTACCAGGGCATGATCATCAGCTATTATCACCTTTATTTTGTCCATCGCTTGCCTCCCCTTCCAATGGCACCTTTATAATAACTTGGGTCCCCTCTCCTAGTTGAGTAAGAATCTGCAGTTCCCCGCCAAACAGTCGGGCCCTTTCTTTCATACCCAAAATTCCATAGCTTTCCCGCTGTTGATTGATTTTATCCAGGTCGAATCCGCAGCCCTCATCCTTGATCACTATAGTCAGCAGGGACCCTTTATCCTCCATTTTCACCAAAGCCTTGTTAACCCCAGCATGCTTGCGCACATTGGTGATGGCTTCCTGCACCATTCTAAACAAGCCTACTTCCAAAGCCAGATCATATTGCCGCTGCTTTCCGAACAATACGTAATCGATTTGGAAGTTATACTTGGCTTCATAATCGTTAAAATAATCCTTCAAAGTGCTGAAAAGGCCTTGTTCATGCAACAGGGTGGGCTTCAGGTCATACATAATGCTGCGCACATCCCTAAGGCTTTCAGCCCCAATAGCTTTCAGGTTCTGCAGTTCATCCCGGATCTGGACAGCATCTTCCGGTATCATGCGCATAACCAGGTCCAGGCGAATTAACATGCTGGCCAGGCTCTGAGCCGGGCCATCGTGGAGTTCCCGGGCTATTTTGCGCCGCTCTGCTTCCTGGGTTTCCACAATCCATAATTCCAACTGATTTTTGCGGTTTACCTGTTCCAGGGTATCACTTAATTTATCGGAGGAGCTCTCCATGAGCTTTAGAGCTATAGAGGTAGTGTCTAAAAGACTTTCAGCCTTTTGATTGATACTCCGGTACTGGCGGATTTGATTCTCTATCTTATGCCGGCGCAGCTTTAAATAGTTTTCCAGCTGGCGCGCTTCCTGGTATTTAATCTGCAAGGCCTGGGCAGTCTCGTAAGCATTCTTAATATCCTTCTCAGTCATAATATCGAAGCGCCTGCTGACCTCCATTAGACGCAGACGAGCCTGCCGGGCCAGTTTATTATATTTGTCACCTGCTGCAATAGCTTGTTCGATCTGCTTATTTATCTCCTGCAGCTCAGTTTCCAGCAGCATACACTGTTTTTCACAGTCCTGGTTTATCTCAAATATTTCCTCCCTGCTTTTCTGCAGGGCTTCAATCACCTGGGAGAAGACATTATCTAATTGTTCCAGCCATCTTGGTCCTATATTGTCAGTACTTTTATTACTTTCGTCATACTGCATGGAAAACCCTTCCCCGTTTTCGATCTGTTTTTATCTATAATTTCCCCACAAAAAAGCCCGATAGCAATCGGGCAAAGAGATCTTCTCTACGCACTTATCCCCAAACCCTGCAGAACCTCTTTTTGTATTGCCGTCAAGCACTCATCTTTACCGGTTTCCACATATATCCTGAATACAGGTTCCGTTCCGGAAGGCCGGATTAACACCCAGCTGCCATTTTCCAGTATCAGCCTCAAGCCCTCCAGGTTATCGCTGGCTTCTACCGGAATCCCGGCCAGGCTCTTAGGCCGGTATTCTTCCAACCTGGCCAATATGGCAGCCTTTTCCCCGGAGCTAACTTTCACATCCATGCGCCGGCTCACCATGTCCCCGTATTTTTCCGTCAATTCTGCCTGCAACTCCTCAAAAGTCTTCCCGCTCCAGGCCAGCATCTCCGCCGCCAGCAGGCAGGCCAGTATACCGTCTTTCTCGGGAACATGTCCTAAAATACTTAAGCCTCCGCTTTCCTCTCCGCCCAACATGCAGCCCTTTTCCCGCAGGCACTGGCCTATATATTTAAAGCCAACGGGGGTCTCAATTGTGGCCAGTCCATTTTTGCGGGCAATACGATCCAGCATGTGGGTAGTAGCAATAGTTCTGGCCACCGGTCCGCGAAACTGGCGAGTAAGGAG
>Ga0134104_1000795_pt1 | contig 33535 bp, 34 predicted proteins | sample 15_3_2metaG_FD_94455 | JGI IMG/M metagenome (GOLD analysis project Ga0134104, IMG submission 94455) | Switchgrass degrading microbial communities from high solid loading bioreactors in New Hampshire, USA - 15_59_3.3_214_A2 metaG | ecosystem: Engineered > Bioreactor > Semi-continuous > Anaerobic...
CACGAAAAATATAGATTTCTCTTGCTTTGCAAATACTGTGGAATTTACTTTTGCAAACCGGAATTTACTTTTTCAATTGACCATTTTCCATATCATGCGTGAGCGTAGACATTTTATTGAATCCCATTGTAGCAGACATTCCTTTTAACGTATGTGCTACTCTGAATATTTCATTTATTACATCCAGATCTTCAGGATTCTTTTCCAGTTCAAGCAATGATTCATTTAGACTTTGAACATGCTCCTTTGATTCCTCAATAAAAATTTCTAAGTATTGATTCACATCCATTATTAAAACACCCCCACAATTTTTGTGATTTGGCCGGCTATCTCATGTAATGGCACAACAAAATCAACAACTCCGGTTTCTAATGCAGCCTTTGGCATACCATAAACTACACTAGTTTTTTCATCTTGCGCTATAATAAAACCATTATTTTTTCTTTTTATATTTACTATGCCTTCACTTCCATCGGCACCCATACCTGTCAAAATAATTGCGATTATATTATTAATACCAGTATCAGATATTGAATTCAACATTGCATCAATAGATGGCCTGTGTCCTTTTATCGGGGGAGAATTTGAGAGTCTGATCCTCAGCTCATCATCCACCATTTTCACAAGCATATGAAAATTCCCCGGTGCAACATACACATAGCCAGATCTAATAATATCCCCATCTTCAGCTTCCTTTACCGTAAGCTCACTTATACTGTTCAGCCTCTCTGCCAGAGATTTAGTGAAACCTGACGGCATGTGCTGTACGATGAGAAATGCCGCCGGGATATCACCCGGTATTTTAGATATAATCTCGTGCAAAGACTTAGGTCCACCTGTTGATGCACCTATCGCCACAATTTTTTTGTAACTCATATTTTTTTCTATATTTACTATATCACTTTTTTGCAAATTTTGCATTTCAAATTTAGTACTTTTTGTGTGAAAAACGATGTTTTTTGTCATTTTTGCATTTTCAATTACTTTGTTTATTTTTTTATCTATTGCTGTCATCATTTGTACCAATCCTTTTTCCAAATTTCTCTACTCATTTGTCAAAAAACCTCTTCTTATTAACTTAATCTGTTCTTTATGCAAGTACCTAATTAAACTTTCTTTATTCATGTTATCTATTGAACTGAATTTAATTGCAGTCTTATATTTATCAGGATTAATTTCAAAGAATCTTTCTGATCTGACAATTTTGCCTATAAACACAATTTCTTTATGATTTGGCAATGTCAGTCTGCCTTCAATAACCTTATCGGTCTCTAACTTTTCATCAGTTGTCAGACTTATTCCTCCACCGCTGACATCTATTGTTGTTGATTCTTTATATTCCCCTTGTTCATCCTCTTTATTTTTTGTTAACGTCGGGTCATATTCCCGGTACTTTACAGGTAAGCTCAAATTTAATCTGAAAAAATTACGTCTTTGTATTCTTGTAATGTTTTCAGTGATTTCAATATCCATTAATGGTATTTCTTCTTTTTTGCTTCTTCCCACTATTTTGGCAGGGAAAAAATACAAATTTTTCTTTTGAGTAAAATATACATTTACTTTCCATCCAATATGTACAGGAAAAATTTCTCCTTTAAAAATAGGTGCATTAACAACTATGGTGTTTTCATCAAGAATATTTTCTAGCTTACTTGAAAAAGGGGGAATAGCCCTTTCACCGTCTCTATTAAACATCTCAATTTCAAACTTTGTGCCAATTGCCAAATCAGTAACTTTCATGTAAATAATCCCTCACTTATTAGCCCCTATATGTTCATAAGAATCAACCACCGTTATGCATTCTGAACTTTATTAGCCTGCTAATAAAGCCTTTAATGCCGAAATCTTCCTTTTCACTTTTGTATTCCACAATGCCGGCAATTTTTTTTGAAATATCCTCAATCTGTTTTGCAGCAGGACATCTGGGATATTTCAGTAAAAACGGTTGTTGCATTTTAACTGCTCTTATCACCATATCATCCCTTAAAACGTAGCCAAGAGAATCTAGTTTTAGAGATAGAAAATTATATGCAACAATGCATAACTTGTTAATAATGTCTTCAGCTTCATCCGGAGTTTCAACTCTGTTTGCAATAATTCTGATATTTTTGCTTTTATCCCTATTAGCTACCATTTTTATCATTGCATATGCATCCATTATTGATGTTGGTTCCGGCGTTGTAACAAGGAGTATCTCATCTGCAGCCATTACAAAACTCATTACATTTTCCGATAGTCCTGCACCTGTATCTATAAGTATAATATCTACTAATTTATCCAGCAACCCTATGTTTTCAACAAATTTTTCAAGCTGATTTTTATCTAACCTAACAAGTTCTTCTACTCCAGAGCCGCCAGAAATAAATTTTATATTTTGTGGCCCATCGCATAATACTTCAAGAATACTTTTCTCTCCGTTTATTACATCAAGCAGAGTAAACTCCGGAATTATTCCGAGTAGAACATCAATATTTGCAAGGCCGAAATCAGCATCAATCACAATTACCTTCAAACCCATTTTACTTAAAGCCACTGCAAGGTTAACTGTTATATTGGTTTTTCCGACACCACCCTTGCCGCTTGTGACAGTAATCACCCTGGCAGGCTTATTACTGCGGTTGCTTTGGCCTTCTGACTGATCCGTAGATCCTTTTGTTTTTATATTGCTTACCACCTGTCTTAATTTATGCGCCTGATCCACCATTTAGTTAATACTCCCCAATATAAATTTTGCTATTTTTTCTGTATTCATCAATTCAATATCATCAGGTACATTCTGTCCTGTTGTTATATAAGAGAGTCTTTTGCCGCTCATCTTCCTGGCATTAAGAATTATACCTGCCGAAGATGCTTCATCAAATTTGGTAAAAATAATCTTGTAGTCATTCAAAAAACTATAATTGTTCAAAATATCAACGCAGTTTTTGCGACTTGTTGCTGCACTGATTACAAGATATATCTCATCAGCTTTGGATACTTCAATCATTGTTTCCAATTCCTTCATCTGCTGTTTATTTCTGTGGCTCCTTCCGGCAGTATCAATGAGAACTAAATCTTTTTCTGAATATTCTTTAATTGCATTTTCCATCTCATTTGGAGAATATATTACACTAACTGGTATTCCAAGTATTTCAGCATATGTTTTTAACTGCTCCACAGCAGCAATTCTATATGTATCTGCAGTAATAAAAGCAATACTTTTTTTATCATTCAACATATATTGGGCGGCAATTTTAGCCAGTGTGGTAGTTTTCCCGACACCGGTAGGTCCAACAAAAATTGCTACAGTAGGTTTTCCCTTGTTTTTTAATTGCAGAGCCTGAGGACTTCCTGTTATCTTTGAAATCACACTATATAAAGCCGAAACAGCTTCATTTACACCTGGACTTTTCCCAACCTCGTCTATGATATCGTTAATTATCTGATCTGCAAGTTCAGTTTCCACATCATTATTTATAAGTTTATTGTAAATAATTTGAAGTATTCCCGTAAGACTGCCTGACAAGTTGGATTTTGCCTCCGCAATTTCATAAACACTATCAATCGGCTCAACTTTCTTATATACCTTCTGCAATAGCAACTCCATTTTTTCCATCTTATTCTCTAGAGCATTTATTTTCTCCTGGAAACGGATCCCTTCAGCTTTTTCAACTGAATGACTTTCATAACTTTTAGCTGCCTTTGAACCTTCTCTTGATGAATTATAATCTTCAACTGCTGCCAATACTTCCACCATAGGCTTTGAAAAGATACCTGAAATACCTTTTTTCTTTACCTTTCTGGTATTGAGTATAACTGCCTCATTTCCGAGATCAGTCTTTACTTTTAACATCGCTTCCTGTGCATTATTAGCCATATATCTCCTAATTATCATACTCAGATACTCACCATTCCTATCGATTGTATTTCCATATCAGGATCGATTTCGTTATAGGATAAAACTATCAATCCAGGAGCTACCTGATCAGCAAGTCTTTTAAAATACAACCTTACTATCGGAGACGCCAAAACTATAGGCTGCTGCCCAAGCTGCACAAGTTTTTGTACTTGTTTGGATAGATTGTTCAATATTGTATTGCTTACAGCTGGTTCAAGTGTTAAATATGAGCCTGTTTCATTTCTCTGCACTGATTCCATTATCACTTGTTCAAGTTTGGGATCCAAAGTTACAACCTTTGCGGAATTTTCGCCAATAAACTTCCTTGAAATTGCTCTTCCCAATGCCTGTCTTACATATTCCGTCAATATATCCGTATCATGTGTAGCAACTGCATAATCTGCCAGCGTCTCAAGAATTGTAACCATATCCCTTATTGAAACTCCCTCTTTAAGCAGATTAGCAAGTACTTTCTGTATTTCTCCTATAGTCATAATCTTTGGAACAAGCTCTTCAACAATAGCAGGATAATTTTGTTTTACATTATCAACCAATGTCTGAACTTCCTGTCTTCCAAGCAATTCATGCGCAAACTTTTTAATAGTCTCAGTGAGGTGAGTCGCAATTATTGACGGTGGATCAACTACAGTGTATCCCAGCATTTCTGCTGTATCTCTCTGGCTCTCTGTTATCCATATGGCCGGAAGCCCGAATGCAGGCTCTGTAGTTTTTATTCCTTCAATTTCCTCTTCCACAACACCGGGATTCATTGCAAGGAAATGATCAAGCATTATCTCACCTTTTTGAACCTCTACTCCTTTTATCTTAATGATATATTCATTAGGATTTAACTGGATATTGTCCCTCAGTCGTATTATAGGAACTATCATACCAAGTTCAAGAGCTAGCTGTCTACGTATCATTACAACTCTGTCCAGTAAATCCCCACCTTGGTTTATGTCAGCAAGAGGTATTATTCCGTAACCAAACTCAAGCTCAATAGGGTCTACCTGCAACAATGAAACAACATTTTCAGGCTTACGTATTTCTTCCACTTCATTTTCTTCAACCAACTGTTCCTCTTCCTTGATAGCCTTTTTCTGTTGATTTGTAATTGAATATCCTATAAATACAAGCAAAGCTGCAAGGAGCAAAAATGGTATTCTCGAGAGAAAAAAGGAAAGAATAACACATAAAACTGACGTCATGTAGAAAACTTTGGGATTTCTAAATAATTGGGTCAGCATATCCTCACTTATATTTGAATCAGATGCTGCACGTGTAACAATAAAGCTGGTAGCAGAAGATATCATAAGGGCAGGTATCTGGGTAACAAGGCCGTTACCGATAGTGAGGACAACATAGTTTTCAAGAGCTGTAGAAAGGTCTTCGCCCCTCATAACCATCCCTATTATCAAACCGCCTATTACATTCAAAAAGGTAATTATTATACCGGCAACAGCATCATTTTTTACAAACTTACTTGCACCGTCCATAGATCCATAAAAATCGGCTTCTCTTTGTACATTGAGCCTTCTTTCTTTCGCCTCAGCTTCACTTATAAGACCTGTATTAAGATCAGCATCTATTGCCATCTGTTTTCCGGGCATAGCATCTAATGTAAATCTTGCAGCTACTTCCGCAACTCTTTCTGCGCCTTTGGTAATTACCAGAAAGTTCACAATCATTATAATAAAGAAAACTATAAATCCAACTACTAGGTTATCTCCTCCTACAAATCGTCCAAATCCCTCAATTACCTTTCCTGCCTTTCCTTCACCCAAAATAAGTTTGCTGGATGCTACATTAAGAGAGAGCCTGAAGAGCGTAGTTATTACCAGTAATGAAGGAAAGACTGAAACTTGCAGGGGCTCGGTTATTGAAATCGTATTCAACAATATAATAGTTGTTAATGCGATATTTATTGCCAGTAAAATATCAAGAATAAATTCGGGTATTGGAACAACAAAAGTCAATATAATTGCAATAAGCATTATTGGTACCGATAAATCCCTTGCCTTCATTTATACCCAATATCCTCCCTTCACATTTTATCTTCAGTAAAATTTCATTGTATATTGTATAATAATATCTCAATATAATAATTGTTGCTATGTAACTGTTTTGTTCTTTAAGCTGTAAACAAAAGCTAAAACCTCTGCAACCGCCTGATACAGTTCCTGTGGTATAACCTCACCTATGTCCACTTTATCATAAAGTGTTCTTGCCAGAACCCTGTTTTCGACTATCTCAACGTTATTCTCTTTTGCAACTTCCTTTATCCTGGCAGCAATATAATCCACACCTTTAGCGACAACTACCGGAGCATTGGATTCACTCGGATCGTACTTTAACGCAACTGCGTAATGCGTAGGGTTTGTAATAATTACATCCGCTTTAGGTACTTCCTGCAGCATCCTCCTCATTGAAATTTGCCTTTGCTTTTGTTTAATTTTCGACTTAATTTGCGGATTTCCTTCCATCATCTTGAACTCTTCCTTGATTTCCTGCTTTGTCATTTTCAAATCTCTTTCATATTGCCACCACTGGTATCCATAATCAAACAAACCAAGTATAACCAACATAACACACAATCTTATAGCCAGGTTTATCGTTGTTACAGCTATATACTGCACTACCCCTTTTATATCCATACCCATTACATTCATTATGTTAGTGGCCTCACCTCTGATGAAGGAGTATGCAACATACCCAACTATACAGACCTTAAGAATTGATTTTATTAACTCCACAACACCTCTCAGTGAAAATATCCGTTTAATACCATTTATTGGGTTAATTCTGTTAAATTGAAACCAAAGGGTTTTCGTGGTAAGAAGGAAACCAACCTGTGCGTATTCCATAACTAAAGCACCTGCAAAGGCTACTGCAAATATTGGTGCTAGAATTACCACCATCTGTACAATAGTTTTTGCAAAATACTTTGAAATTGTATTAAGCATAAAAAGGTCATCAATTCTTGGGTATTCAGTTATAACTTCTTCAGTATATCCGGCTAATTTATTGTAAATAAAGCTTCCTGAAATCCTGATAACAACAAAAACCAGCAATAATATTACTGCTGAAGTAATTTCCTGGCTTTTTAATATATGACCTCTTTTCCTTGCATCTCGCCTTTTTTTAGGAGTCGCCTTTTCAGTCTTGTCGCCGCTGTCTCCAGCAAAAAGCTGAAGGTTTACTCTGACTAAACTATTATCTTTTATCATGCACCTCTTACCCAGTTCCTATAGTTTTAATAAAATTGGTAATCTCTTCATTCATTCCGTTAAAAAGCATCTCAAGTAGCATAAAAAACAGTGGCAAACTTAACATTATTATGACAATACCCATTATTATTTTAAGCGGCATTCCAACAATAAAAATATTCATCTGCGGAATGGTTTTTGATAATATTCCCAGTGCAACATCGGTTAAAAGTACTGCTGCAGTCACCGGAGCCGCAACTTTTACACCTGTTACAAGTACCTCTCCAAATATTCTGATAAAGTCTTCTACTATTCTGTCATCAAACACAGCTCCACCAAGCGGCACAAATTCATAACTGTCAAAAACAGCTTTTATAAGCACATGGTGTCCTCTAATTCCTAGAAAAATAATCATGCTTATAATATAATAAAAGTTCGATGTTATCGAAATTTGTGTATTACTTGTAGGATCCAGTACATTTACCATTGAAAAGCCTATCTGTACATCTATTAACTGGCCTCCTAAATATATAACCGAAAAAAATATATATGAAACAAACCCTATCATAAGGCCTGTGATAAATTCCTTTAATACCGTAAGCGCCAATTGATAAATATTGCTGATATAACTTAAATCATAATCCTGTACCGTATTTATCAATATCAAAGACATTATAACTGAAAAACCGATTTTTAAATAAACCGGTACGTTACTGCGTCCAAACACAGGTGATATTATAAATAATCCTGTCATTCTAACAAGTATTAAAGCAAAAGCAGCTGTGCCGCTGATTAGAACATCAGGTGAAAACTCCAATAAATCGCCCCCGTAGAGTTATGTAGAACCCTTTATCTTATGTATTGTAAAATATTTGTATACAACTCCTGGGTGTATTCAATAAGCATTCTCAGCATCCATGAACCAAACACCGCAATGGCAGCAATAACAGAAAGAATCTTTGGTATAAAAGTCATAGTCTGCTCATGAATCTGTGTTGCTGCCTGAAATATACTAATTACAAGTCCGACTATCAAGCTTAAACCAAGTACAGGAGCTGATACGTATAATATAACTAAAAATGTCCTTTGCGCTATTTCTAATACTATTTCCTGTTCCATGATAACTACCCCCTCTAAGTGGCAAAGCTGCCTATTATTGTCCTTACAACGAGTCCCCAGCCATCTACCATTACAAAAAGAAGTATTTTAAATGGCAGAGAAATCATTATAGGTGGCAACATCATCATACCCATTGACATAAGCGTACTTGCCACAACCATATCAATAACCAGGAACGGTAAATATATAATGAATCCCATTTTAAAAGCTACCGTAAGTTCACTTATAATAAATGCCGGTATAACCACATTCAGAGGTAGTTCTTCAGGATTTACTCCTCCTTCAACATCTATTTTGGCCATAGATGTAAAAAATTCCAGGTCTTTTCCATTGCTGTCATTATTGAATATCTGTTTTAGCATAAACTCTTTTATTGTATCGGCAGCTCTGTCAAAAGCCTCTTCCTGAGATATCTCTTCATTAATAAAAGGTTGCAGAGCAGTTTCATTCATTTCCCTTCCCACAGGTGCCATTATGAAAAAAGTAAGGAACAAAGCCAGTCCAATCAGTACCTGATTAGGCGGCATCTGTTGTGTCCCAAGCGCATTTCTCAGGAAAGACAAAACAATGGCTATCCTTGTAAAGGAAGTCATCATTATTATAATTGCAGGGGCAAGGGACAGTACCGTTAAAAGCAGGAGTAACTGTATTGAAGCTGCTGTATCCTGAGGGCTTTCGGCAGGCTCAATGTTGAACCCGAATCTAAACGGCAAGGTAGGTTCAGCATATACACTTAATGAATAACAGAATACAAAGGATACTATAACAAATATTAGTATACATTTCTTGTTAATTTTTTTCATTTGTATTTTCATCCTCGCCTTTCCGCTTTTCTCCGCCCAACCTTCCCTTAATATCTTCATACCCGAATAATTTTTGTTTAAATATGTTTTGCTTGTGGCTTCTTTCTACCTCGCTTCCATTCTTTTCCCCGGTAAAATTATTTTTATTGAACTGCATATATTTGTCCAGAATAGACTTGAAGTTAAAAAAGTTATTTTTCTTCTCATTCTTTTCATGTTCTTCATAATTTTCCAGTGTAATATTTGTAAGAAATTCAATATTTTTCCCACTGGTCGCAATTAAAATAAATTGCTTGTCAACCTTGACAAGGTGTATTTTTTTATCCATTCCAAGGTTGACCGTCTCAACTATTTCAATATACCGTCCTTTCATGGCACTGGTTGCTTTTCCGGCTACCAATTTTGTTGTAATATACGCAAGAAAAAGAATTAATCCAAAAGCCAGTATGAATAGCAGACCTTCAATTAAAATACTACCACTATTATTCATCTTTCTCCTTTATCCTATGACCTTCTTGACAGCTTCAACCACTCTTTCAGCCTGGAATGGTTTTACAATAAAATCCTTGGCACCAGCTTGAATTGATTCTATAACCATTGCTTGCTGGCCCATTGCTGAGCACATAATAATTTTTGCATCGCTGTTTATTTTTTTGATCTCCCTAACCGCTTGGATACCGTCAACTTCGGGCATTGTAATATCCATAATTACCAGATCGGGAATGAGTTCCCTATATTTTTCTATGGCACGCAAACCGTTTTCAGCTTCACCTATTACTTCATAACCATTTTTCGTTAGTATATCCTTTATCATCATTCTCATAAAAGCGGCATCATCAACAATAAGTATTTTATTACCCATTAAATATCCCTCTCCTTACACTTAACTTGTTATATACATAATGTATTTTTTATAGCCTTTCAGATGATTACAAGCGCTTTGACGGATGTATTATGTCAGTAACCCTTACTCCAAAGCTTTCGTCTATTACTACAACTTCTCCTTTTGCAATGTACTTCCCGTTTACAAGAATATCTACAGGTTCGCCAGCAAGCTTGTCCAGTTCAATAATAGATCCGGGTCCAAACTCCAGTATTTCCTTTATAAGCTTGTGCGTCCTGCCAAGTTCTACAGTAACCTGCAGAGGTACGTCCATTATCAGACTTATGTTTTTCTTTTCAACGGTAATTGTGCTATCATCAAAATTCTGAAATTGAACCGGTTGCACATTTACAGGAGTTCTTGGCCTTGGAGGCGTATTCTGGGATTGCATCTGGTTTGTATACCCCATATCATAAATACCGTCCTGCATTGCCATCTGAGGCTGTTGATACATGTTCTGTTGCTGCGGCTGCATGGGTCTTCCCATTTCAGGATTTGTCTTTGGTACACTTTTATTGTTATAATTTATTTCAGACGAAATGTCAACATTACCTTCACCAATATCAATATTTAACAAATTCTCAACCAACACTTTCGCAAATTTCAGTGGGATAAGCTGCATTATCTCACTGTCAATAATATTTCCAATTACCATTTTGAAGGCAACTTTTACAACCTTTTCATGCTTTTCAAAATCTTCTCCATAGCCGGCATTGTCAGCAAAAGTCATAAGAAAGGCTTCTGGAGGTGATATATCAATTCTTTTATCAAACAGCGATGACATGGATGTAGCTGACGATCCTATCATCTGGTTCATAGCCTCACTAATTGCGCTAAAATGCAATTCACTAAGCTCACCGCTCGTATTCGTTCCATCGCCACCCATCATTAAATCAGTGATAACTTTTACATCATTTTCCTTTAATATAAGCATATTGGTTCCGATTAATCCATCAGTGTACTTAATTCTTACCCCAACATAAGGAAGCGGATAATCCTTTGCAAGTTGCTCCCATGTTGTAACACTCACTTTAGGCGTAGTAATAGTAACCTTCTGACCAAGGAGGGTAAACAAAGTGGTAGCCGAGGTACCAAAACTTATATTTCCAATTTCACCAATAGCGTCTATTTCCTGAGGTGTAAGATCTTCTTCTTCCTGAGTTTGTAATTCCTCCTCATAATCATCCAACGATGTTCCTTTTAACAATGCATCTATTTCAGCCTGTGAAAGCATATCACCCATACTATTCATCCTCCTTTTTTACAACACTGGTAATTTTAAGAGCTATCTTATTTTTTCTGACGCCTGGTTTTGCATAAAACTTTGTAATATCTCCTACCTTGACCTCCAGGTCATCATTTGCGTTAGTATCAAGGGGAATTACATCTCCAACCTGCAGTTCCAAAAAATCCATAACTGTTATCGATGTCTCCCCAAGTATGGCCTTTACAGGAACTTCCGTATTTTCAACACGTTTCTTTATAGAAGCTCTTTGTTCTTCGGTGTTTTCCTTTTCAACCATAGAAAACCAGAATTTTGTACTAAGCTTTTGCACTATAGGCTCCACTACCATATGAGGAATGCAAATATTTATCATACCTTCGGCATCACCAATATGTGCATTAAGTGTAATAAGCGCTATCATTTCATTAGGAGAAACAATCTGAGCAAACTGAACATTTGTTTCAATCCTTTCAAGCCTAGGTCTTATGGGTGCTACATTTTCCCATGGCTCTCTGAGTAAATTAAGTATTTGTATTATAACTCTTTCAATAATCGCCAGCTCAATTTCTGTAAAATCTCTTACTTTTTCCACCTGCTCACCTTTTCCGCCTAATATTCTGTCTACGAGAGCAAAAGCTATATGCGGATCCATTTCAAATATTATTGAACCCGAAAGAGGTGAAAAATCAACAACAGCTAGAACAACAGGATTCCCTATCGAGTTGCTGAATTCGTTATAAGCCAGCGTCTCTACCGAAATAACATCAACCTGAACGAGAGTTCTGAGATAACCCGTAAGGAAATTGGTAACAAGTCTTGCATAGTTGTCATGCATAATATTTAAAGTCTTTAAATGCTCTTTTGCAAACTTGCTTGGCCTTCGGAAATTATGGCTGGTAATCTTCTTTTCCTGGGTAGTATTCTTTATCTCATGAACATTTAGTTCACCTGCATTTAATGCCTTTAACAATTCATCTATTTCGTTTTGCGAAAGAATATCGCCCAATCACGCCACCTCCTTACGGCTGGTAAAACCACTTGTCAAATTCTATTTCATAAACTATATCTTCCTTATACTTCTCATTTGATAAAAGATATTCGTTAATTAAACTGACAAGCTCATTATTTGCCCTTTCTTTAGCATCAGGCTTTTTGACATCTTCAATAGTAAGATTTTGGAAATATGTACCAAATATTTCTTTAATCTTCCCAAGGTTGAAATTTATTTTTTCATCCACATTCTTTATTCCTTTTACAGATTTTTTATATTTAAGCTGAGCGCTTATCTGAATAATACTTAATTTATCATCGCTTTTGAGATTAAAGAAGTTATCGTCTTCAAAGAGACTTATTACAGAAAGGTCTTCATCTTTAACTCTCGTTATTTCATCACTTACTTCTGATTTATTGCTATTTGGTCCCGAACCGGAGACAAGAAATATATATACAGCCATAACAGCCAGGGTTAGTGTAAGAATTGCAATTATGACCAGTAGAATTACATGAGTATTCTTTGATTCCAAAACATTTGCCCCCTTTATCTTTTGAATATAAGTCATAAAAAAGTAATTATGTAAATAAATAACTAATAATTTTTGTATTATTAAAGAACCTCTTGATAATAAGTTATTTTAACGGCAAGGTTTTTTAATCAATTCTGTTTATCAGCTGTATTTTAGCCTTATATTCTATTATTCTATCTATTATTTCATCTACATCCTCAGCTACTACAAATTTCTTACCGTTAGTTGTAGTAATTACTGTATCAGGTGTAGACTCCACGGTTTCAATTAATTCACAGTTTAATACATAACTGGAACCGTTTAATCTTGTTACTCTAATCATAATAGTTTTACTCCAAAAACTCAACATTTTTTTCAACAATTTTGACAAAATACTATCATTTCTCTAATGAATTTCATCCCCTATTATTAACTGCCATTGCCATGTTTTCATTAGTTTTTCCGTTGGGCATTATGATTCATTTTAGGAATCCATAACGTGGCACATAAATTGCCATCCTTTAACTTTCATTAATTTTCCATTGCAGTTCTACGGATTTATCTCCGGAAGCAGCAACGCGGCAGTATCATTTAATATTCAGCAGGCTGCTTTTTGGCAGCAGCCTGCTAGAATAAGGTTGTAATATTATTATCTCTTAAGATTTACAAGTTCCTGGAGCATCTCATCTGATGTCGTAATAATACGGCTGTTTGCCTGGAATCCTCTTTGGGTAATTATCATATCCGTAAATTCCCTTGAAAGATCCACGTTGGACATTTCAAGAGTACCCGGATTCAGAAGGCCTACTCCTGCTCCAGGTTTCTTCGCTACATAAGTACCTGAGTTAGGTGTATCCAAAAATAAATTCTCGCCCTGTTTCTCCAAACCTGCAGGGTTATCAAAATATGCGAGAGCTATCATAGCCAAAGGCATCTTTTCGCCATTACTGTATACACCGGTGATAACTCCGTCGGATCCTATTGAATAATTAACAAGAGTTCCTGTAGGATATCCGTTGACATCAGTAGGTTTAACAGAGCTGTCTTCTGAATATCCGGTAAGGCCGGTAAAATTCAACGTTACCTCAAAGCTGTCAGTTCCTGCACCTTGCGGAGTCACTACAATCTTATCCAGGCCTGTAGTCTCGACTATATTTCCGTTAGAGTCAAAAGTTATTGTACCATGTGTAAAATCCGGTCCGTCAAAGAACACAAACCAGGTAGTTTTCACTGTAGTACCATCATCTACAACTTCCTGTTTCAAGAAATTTAATTTCAGTTCATGAGCATTTCCCAACTTATCATATACAGTTACAGGTGTCCTATGGGTACTACCATTTTGCTTATTTTCAAGAATTTCCATTGCTTTCTTCGCGTTGTCAAGAGTATCTAATGTGATTTGCTGGTCAGCAGGTACTGATGCATTATAATCACTAACACTCAGAGCTTTAGCATTAAGATTGCCGGAAAATGAAGCCTTGTCTGTTACTTTTGGAGGAATTATTCTCTTGTTCTGTATCGGGCCGCCTTCGTATAAATTTATTGATACAAGTTCACCTTCCGTTTTAAATTCGCCTGTATTTAAGTCGTAATCCATCCAGCCCTGTACAATCATACCGTTCAGGTTAAGATATCCAAGTTTGTCTAATGAAAAATTTCCTGCCCTTGTAAATTTAGGCGCATCTTGATTCGAACTTTTTACTATAAAGAAACCGTTACCTTCTATAGAAAGGTCTGTCGGATTATCAGTCCTCTCTGAGCTACCTCTTGTCATTATTGTATCAATAGATGCAAGCCCCAGGCCAAGACCTATCTGCATGGGATTTATTCCACCTCTTCCGGTACTTGTATCCGGTGCACTGGCGCCACTTACTGTCTGGTAAAAAACCTCCTGGAATGTAACCCTGCTGGATTTAAATCCAACAGTATTTATATTTGCGACGTTATTGCCTATTACATCCATTCGTGTCTGGTGTACCTTCAAACCTGATACACCAGAAAACATTGATCTCATCATAGTGTTTTTCGACCTCCTTCAACTTTCTATTCCATCCGTCGTTCCGGAATAGCCAGCCTCCCGAAAGGGTCCGGCTGTATTTGAATTTAAACAATTACTGCACCATCAATATTTGTAAAAACATTTTCTTTTAATTCACTATTACTCACTGCAGTTATTACTGTCTTGCTTTTTACGTTAACCACGAAAGCCAGGTTGTCCATCAGTATCAGAGAATCCTTGACTCCTTTGTCCTGAGCTTTTTTCACAGCCATATCTATTCTCTGCCTCTGCTCATTTGAAAGATTTATATTTCTCATCTGGAGCCTCAACTCAGCATGCTTTGAAAACTTTACTTCAGACGATTGCTTTACAATGTTTTCCTGCAGCAGCTTTTCAAATTCGCCCTTGCCTTGTAGAACCTGTCTTTGTGTGTTTTGAAAATCACTTACTTGTATTCTTTTTATATTTCCTGTAAATCGGTTGTTTACTACCATTAAACCACCTTCTTTCCGGTTCTCAGGTAACAATAATTGTTTCTGTCTCAGTTCTGTGATTCTCTAATCGTTTTCCGTCTGCTGTGGCTTTGTTATGTTAGATACACTTTCAATTGGCACCAGGACACCGTCCAGAGTTACACTCACAGTTCCTTTATCTGAAATTGTATAATCCTTAAGAACTCCCTTTACAGGAACTTTTACATTTGTCTGTCTGTCAATCAGGTAAATATTTACTTCGCCACCTTTGTTCTCCTGCAAGTATTCCTTAATGTCATCCAAGCTGTTAGAATTACTGTTAACAATTCCGGACATTTCACATTTTACTCCGTCAACTACAGCATAATCTTCATATAAGCCTTTTTGGATTGCCTGAACTACACCATTGACCAAAATAACATTTCCGTTTGAAGGATCATATACACATCCTTTTACAGTAGTACCAATAAGACCGGTATAAGCTGATATATTTGAGTACTGATAGCTGCTGTCAATAACATTGATTACATTTTCAACCGGAATATCTCTGCCGTCGACAACAACGTATATTTTCCCGTTGCTGGTCTTCACTGAAGACACATAGCCCTGAACAGCAGTTGAAACATTTGTACTTTCATCCGTAACGCTTGCCTCAATTTTTTTCCCGAGTAGGGCATAAGCCTGGGTTTTAGAAATTGTGCTGTTCATATTCTGCATCTGTTCCAGTGAGCTAAACTGTGCAAGCTGTGCAATGAACTCTTTATCATCTACAGGATTCAAAGGGTCTTGATATCTGAGCTGAGTAATAAGAAGGTTCAAAAACTCAGTTTTCCCTAATTCACCGGTAGTATTTCTTGAAGTTGTACTTCCTGTACTGCTTTCTATGACTCCCTGTATGACATTTTGATTACTTACTGCACTTGTACTCACTCTTTCACCTCCTATTAATTATGCTGTCAGATTGATAGTGCTGGTACCCCAATTCAGATAAGCGGTTTCATTCTCTGTCTGTATAAATCCTGATGGCCTTGCTACATTAACAGAAGTGTTCTGAGATTTCACATTCAAATTTCGTCTACCGTCATTTTGTTCTGAATAATATCCTTGTTCACTTCCGGAATCCTGACGAACTGAAACGCTGAAGCTCTGAACATTTAATCCCTGGCTTTCCAGATTTTCCTTCAGCAAATGCATGTTTGCTTCCAATATCTGCTTTACTTGATCATTTTCTGCGACAAATTTTGCAATAACTATACCGTTTTCTGTAACAACCTTTAATGATAGTTTGCCAAGACTTTCAGGCTTGAGGTTTAGAACCATTTCCGACTTGTCACCGTCAAGAATAACCTTAGCATTTTCTACAACCTGTCTGACTATTTCGTTTCCTGTCTTGATGTTTTGTGCAGAGGTTCTGAATGTTTCGCTTAATGTCTTTTCAACATTACTGCTGTTAAAGAAGACAGCATCAGACTGAATATTTACATCAGCCTTATCAACTCCACTCTCCGTCACTGTAATCAACTGCTCATCTCTGTATGAAAGCGTATTTACCCCAATTGATTCAGCATTTTCAACTTCTGCACCGATATATAGTTCTGAACTTTCCTCTTTCTCTTCAGCAAAGTCATCATTGGCATTGTTTTCAGACGAATAAGCATTAATGTCCTTTTGAAGTCTCATGGAATTGTTATCAGCAAAATCACTATCAGCTTTATTTATAAGCGTTTCTCCATCTTCGCCTGCTTTAGCTTCTCCCTGGCCTTCTTCTGAAGAAGAGGATATTTCGGAGAGTTTTTCCCTGAACACTTCAGCTATTTTAGCCGTAGCTTTTTTGGTAACTTTTTCAACTTCCAGACTGCCCTGAATATTCAAACCTTTTTTTACATCTTCTATTGTCATTTCCGGCATGCTTTTAAATTCATCAAGTCCAGTATTGTGCTCCATTACAGCTGCAATTATTTGCTGTAGCTCTTGCTTCAATTGGTCATCAAGGCCTAAAAAATCTGCTAATTTCTCTGAAACCATCGAGACATCCGCACCGCTGCTTAAGTCATTAATGTTTATACCTGCAGCATTTAAGAGCATTTTCAGTTGGTCTGAATCAAGTCCAAAAACTGCAGCAATATCTTCAATATTTTTTTCAGCAATAGTTTCATCATCATTATCTTTTTCTGCAGCACTGTTTTCCTTTACTTCAGGTGATTTTTTATTGTCCTTAGATACCTCAGTTACAGCTTTGCCATTTACGTCACCGGCATACTCAGTCCTGTCAGGAATATCTCTCTGTTTTTCACTTTTTATAATGCTTTCCTTTTGCGCAGCATCAAATTGAGCAGTCTCATTTTTTTTGCGTGTGTCGTTGTTCATTGTCCTAACAGAATTCTTCCTGTCTAAGAAGCCAGAAGTACGGTTACTGTCTTGAGGTCTAAGCATACTCATTATCTGTGCAAACTGATTACTGCCACTGTTACCGATATTTTTTGATTTTGCGGTTTCAACTGAAGAATTATTACTATCAGAGGCCAAATTGAGCAGGCTCATTATTGAATTCTGTGTAATCATTCTTTCACCTCCTCTCATAAATTAATGAATTTATTTGCATAAACGGAGTATATTATTTCACTCCGAATCTGCCGTTTCATTTTTTTCTTCTACAATGTAAAGTTTTGAAAGTCCCTCAGATACTTTAGATGCATACTCCGGGCTCATTGCAGCAAGCACTTGAGCACATATATCTTTTTTCATGTTTTTCATGATATCAACAACAAGACTCAGCTTTGAATCCCCCATCTGCTCAAATATTTTAGCTGCAGATTTAGGCTCCATATTTTCATATATCTTAACAAAGTTTTTTACTTCTTGATCCACCTTTTCATTTTTTAAAATTTCAATATAAAGTTGTTCTGCTTTTATCTTGTCCATATCTTTATAAAATTCAATAAAACCTGATCTGTCTTGCTTTGCAACTTCCTCCTGGAATTTATATTTTGCTTCCTCCAGTTCTTTCAGCCCATTATCCGCCTCAGCAATTTTATTCTTTAATTCTTCCTCTAAAGCTTGGTATTCAGTTATTTTTTTATCTCTTTCATCTATTTGTTGTTGCATTTCTTCAATTCTTTTTTGTGCTTCTGCAAGCTGATCCTTCAACTCATCCCGAAGCTGTCTCAATTCCTGATACTTTTTTCTAATCTCTTCATCCGACAGATACTTTGGATCTTCAGGATCTTCCACTTCAGGAAGAGCATGCTTCAAAACAGGTATTGTACTAATCTCAGTACGGTATCTTTCAGCAAAGCCGTTTATATTTTTGCTGATTATAAAATAAAATACTCCTCCAAAAATCAAAACAATAATGAGAATACTGACAAGTACTGCTGACAGTCCAAATAAAAAAGACTTTTTATTTTTTCTTTTTTCATTAGCTTTGCTTAAATCTGCGTTTTTATTTTGTGTGCTCATTTCCATCTCCTGCTAATTAGTACTATGCTTAAAACTTATAATTTCATCAATTATTTTCTGCTCTTCTTTAAGTTCCTGCTTTAAGAAAAGGCAATATTCCTTTTCTTTCAACTTGTCCATAATTTTTCTTTCCTTTACGGCTTCCAACAATTCCTCTCTTTTTTTATCGACAATATTGGAGGCTTTGTTAACATTTTCCTTTTGAACTTCAATTTTTTGTCCGAGCAATGAAATATAACTGTTTATTTGCCTTATTGTACTTACTTTAGCTTTATTTTTTAACTCATTGCCAAAGACATTTATATTCTTTTCCTTTTCATGCTTTATGTTCTCAAGCACTTTTTTCTCATATTCGAGTTTTTGTACTGCACTCCCAAACTCATTTTTCTTGTTGTCTTCCATTTGAACTTTCAAATCCAGCACAGACTGTAACTTGAAATTGAATTTTGCCATTGCAGCCCTCCGCTAAACAAGGATGTTGTTCATAAATTGAAGTACTTCGTCAAAAGAATACTTGTCATAAACGCCCTGTTGAACAAATCCCAGTATGTTGTCAATAACATCAATTGCATAATCTATATTCTTATTGCTTCCCTTAACATAAGCACCAATATTTATTAGATCTTCTGCATCCTTATACACAGCCATTACTTTTTTTATTTCAGCAGCCAACTTTTTATGTTCAGAGCTAACTACATCACCCATAACCCTGCTTATGCTTGCAAGGACGTCTACCGCAGGATATTGATTTCTGTTGGCCAGCGATCTTGACAATACAATATGGCCATCCAGTATACCTCTTGCCGTGTCAGTAATAGGTTCAGTCAGATCATCGCCGTCAACAAGTACAGTGTAAAGTCCTGTTATCGAACCCTTTTCCGAATTTCCTGCACGCTCCAGAAGTTTTGGCATTACACCAAATACAGACGGTGTGTACCCCTTTGAAACAGGGGGCTCCCCAATAGAAAGTCCGATTTCTCTTTGTGCCATGGAAAAGCGCGTCAGAGAATCCATCAGAAGAAGTACATCTTTGCCCTGGTCTCTGAAATATTCAGCAATTGCAGTTGCTACGAGAGCACCTTTCAATCTTACAAGGGCAGGTTGGTCTGATGTTGCAACAACCAATACTGAACGCTTAAGTCCTTCCTCTTGTAAGTCTTTCTCAATAAACTCCCTGACTTCCCTTCCTCTTTCGCCTATAAGTGCAATAACATTTATCTCAGCTTTTGTATTTCTTGCAATCATACCCAGCAGTGTGCTTTTGCCCACACCACTTCCTGCAAATATTCCAATTCTCTGACCCTTTCCTACCGTAAGAAGCCCGTCTATTACTTTAACCCCCAGGGGCAAAGGTTCAGAAATTCTCTTTCTGAATAATGGATGAGGTGGAGTATTATTGACCGGATAATATATATCAGATTCGATGTCTCCCTTGCCGTCAATTGGGTTTCCAAGACCGTCAAGAACCCTGCCTGTTAAGCTATTACCTACTTTGACTCTTAAGAAACTGCCTGTTGAAACAACAGTACTGCCCGGTCCAATTCCTCCCATATCACCAAGGGGCATAAGAAGTACCTTATTATCTTTAAAACCTACTACCTCAGCTTCTATACCTTTCCTATCCCGTGCAGAAATAATTCTGCACAATTCTCCGATATTTGCCTCAGGGCCATCAGACTCAATTGTAAGTCCCACAACCTTTGAAACTTTCCCGCTGCACTCTATAAAATCATAACTATGAAGCAGTTTTCTATACTTCTCAAAATCAATGACTGTCAACGCCACCAGCTACCTTCCCACAGCCTGCATAAACATTTCTTCAATTTTAGCGATTTTTGTATCTACTCCTGCATCAACACTTCCAAAGGGTGTCTCAACAATACATGACCCAAGATTCATTGAAGGATCTTCCTTTACATCAAAATCACCAATTCCTTCAACAGTAGATAAAATTTCGCTCTTGTTTTCTATCACATAATCATAATCTTCTGATGATACTTTTAACGTTATTTTTTCTTTATTTGTACACCTGTCAAATGCCTCTCTGACAAGCTCTAAAATAAATCTCCTATTAGTCTTGATTTCATTACCTATTACCTTTTTTGCAATATCAAGAACCATATTAACAATATCTGATTCCATGCTCTCAAGAGTATGTTGATATTCAAGCAAAGCATTTTCTTTTGTCTTTTTAGCTTCTTCAATTAAATCCTCATATTGTTTTTTGCCTTCTGAATATCCTTTTTCATAGCCTTCTTTACGTGCTTCCTCCAGCACTGCATTTCTTTTTATCTCAGATTCCCTTTGCGCTTGTTCAATTATTCTTTCAGCTTCGAGTCTAGCTTCGCGGATTATCGCATCAGCCTGTTCCTGTTTTGCTTTAAGGTATTTCTCAGTACTTTCTTCAGATATAATTTCTGTTTCGGCTGAATTATCAATAGGCAGTGTTTCAGTGGATTCCGTATTCTGAAAAACTACAGGAGCCTTTATGTGAAAAGGCATTCCAACGTTAATCTGATAATTTTTATAAACCTTGCTATACAATTATTTCATCTCCTCCGCCTCTTGAAATAACAATCTCGCCAGCATCTTCAAGTTTTCTTATTACATTTACAATCTTTTGCTGTGCTTCCTCAACATCCTTCAACCTTACAGGACCCATATATTCTATATCTTCTTTTATCATCTCAGTAAGACGCTTGGACATATTGGCGAATATAACCTTCTGAACTTCTTCAGTAGCTCCTTTAAGTGCAAGGGCAAGCTGATTATTATCAATTTCTCTGAGAAATCTTTGAATTGAACGGTTGTCCAGAGTAAGGATATCCTCGAATACAAACATTCTTCTCTTGATTTCTTCTGCAAGGTCAGTATCTTCAATTTCAAGTGTTTCCATAATATATTTCTCAGTACCTCTGTCAACACAGTTAAGTATATCCACAATTGCCTGTACCCCGCCTGCTGCAGTAAAGTCTTCCGTAACAAGCGTTGAAAGATTCTTTTCCAGTATTCTCTCAACTTCTTTTATTACTTCCGGTGAAGTCCTGTCTATTATTGCAATTCTTCTTGCTACATCTGCCTGTTTGTCCTGAGGCAATGCAGACAAAACCTGGGCAGCTTGCTGCGGCTTTATATATGACAATATCAAAGCAATTGTCTGGGGGTGCTCTTTTTGTATGAAGTTCAATAACTGTGTAGGATCTGTCTTCCTGACAAAATCAAAGGGCTTAACCTGCAGCGATACAGTTAATTTATTTATTACTTCTAAAGCTTTCTCTTTCCCCAGCGCTTTTTCCAATATATCCTTTGCATATCCAATACCACCTTCAGCAATATAGTTTTGCGCAAGACATATCTGATAGAATTCTTCAAGAACCTTTTCTTTTTCCTCTGGTGTAACAGTACGAATATTTGCTATTTCCAATGTTAATTGCTCAATTTCCTCTTCTTTTAGGTGTTTAAATATTTCAGCAGATTTTTCGGGTCCAAGAGAAATCAGCAACATTGCTGCCTTCTCTCTTCCTGTATATTCAACCTTTGTTGCAGACATGCGAGGCATACTATCAACTCCTAATTCCTATACTATCAATCTCATTCATCTGACAACCAGTTTCTCAGAAGCTGCGCAACGGCTTCAGGTTTTTGTTTTACAAATTTATCGATCTGTTTTTTGATTTCTGATTTTTCTTCTAAATCTATTTCAGGTAGTTCTATTTCAGGTTGCTCAGGCTTAACATATACAGGTCCAGCTGTCACGGGCAAAGGTTCTGGAACTTGTACATTTTCCGTACTTTTTCTTCCCCTAAGTGTAGCAATAAGAAGTGCAAGAATCAGTATTAGAAGAACAACTGGCACACCATAATTTGAAATCATTTCTCTTATTACGTCTTCTGTGGTCTTTTCAACAACTTCTGGTGGAGCCAATTTTAATTTTGTAACAGAGATATTTTCAGCCGGTATTCCCGTTGCCGTACTAACAGCTAGCCTTACCTGATCCAAAAATTCATCAGACAAGTTTGAATCATCGGTAACCCGCTGCCCATACCAGAATGAAAGCGCAAGTGTAGACTGCTCAGGAATGAGCCGCCCTGTCGCTTTCTCCTGTTCCGTTATGATTTCATCATATGCATAATTCTTTACCTCATGGGTTTTGCTGTACGAAGAATTTTCATTTCCGCCTATCTGATATGTTGGAGCTTCTTCTGTACCAGGATTTGATTCAACTCCCGGTTCTCCGCTTACTATACCGTTGGTAAGATCTTCCTTTGTAATATCGCTGTTAAGTAAAGCCCCTCCATCCATATCAGCAGGGTTTTGTATCCTTTTTGACTGTGTTCTCTCTGTGTCAAAATCAAGAAATGCATTTGCTACTACTCTGACAGTATCAAAATTCTCAAATTGACCTGCGCTGAAATAATCATAAACCTTGTTTTGAAGATGTTTTTCCATATCTCTTCTCATTTGTTCCTGAGTATTGGCAACATCTACCAAGGTATCTTCAGACTCGGTATTAAGTATGTTTGAATTGTTATCTACAACTGTAACGTCTTCAGGCTCAAGGCCTTCAACACTACGTGAAACAAGCATTACAATGCCCTGTATCTGATTTGCATTAAGTTTCTGATTAGGGGTTACCTTGACAATTGCCTTTGGTTTGGCGGGTTCCTGATCGCCCATAGTAAATATGGTCTTCTCAGGTATTGCAAGATTTACCTCAGCAGAATCTATATTATCATAAGATGATATCATTCTCTCAATTTCAGCTTTTTTCTGTTGCTGCCATATATGTTTTTTATCGCTCTCGGTAGTACTTATACCAATCATGGAAACAGCATCTTCAAAAGTAAGCCCTGATTTTGGATAACCACTCTCAGCGATAGCAATACGTGCTTTAGCATTATCACTTTTATTTACAATAATACTGTTTCCGTCTTCACTAAGTTCATTCCATATATTGGCTTCATCCAATACTTTTTTTATCTCACCTATCTGTTTAGTATCATCACTGCTTAACAATGTCACATAACTAGGCCTTGTCAATAGAATAATGCCAACTATAACAGCTGCAAATACTATGCCAGATGTTATGTAGAGTCTTGTTTTTTGTGACTTATCAAGGTTTTTCCAAAAATCTGCCACCTGTTGCCTAAATTTTTGTAGTAAACCGGGCAATTTATTCACCACCTTATATCAGGTATTCATCTTTTGTAGTAAGTGTATATAAAAATACATAATAAAAATATCTACACCATAACCAATTCCGGTCAGGCAAGATAATTTTAACTATTAAGGATTACAACTGCATCCTCATAATTTCATTATAAGCATCCATTAATTTGTTTCTTATTTGTATTGTAAATTGAAGTGCTATATCAGCTTTTTCTACTGCAATTAAAACTTGATGAATATTGTCCGTTTTTCCTGCAGCAAAATCTTCCGATAGTTTGTCTGATTGAACTATAAGCGAATTTACTTTATCAAGTTCATTTTTCAAGAAATCTGAAAAGTTAATTCCACCAGTCACGGTATTATTCCCGCTTATGCCGGAAACTCCGCTCACAGGTGAATTTATTCCTGTAACATTGTTAATCAATATTTTCCACCACTTTTCTTATTTATCATATGTATAAATTTGTATAATTTAGCATGCAAATAAAACTATATGCTATATTGAAAACTCTTGTCATTTGCTTTACTATTTTCCAATTTCAAGGGCTTTTAAAGCCATGTTTTTTGTAGCATCCATTACAGTTACATTTGCTTCATATGCTCTTGTAGCAGAAATCATGTTTACCATTTCAGTTACAATATCCACATTGGGCATGAGTACATATCCTTCTTCGTCTGCCTCAGGATTTCCCGGATCATATACTCTTTTAAAAGGAGATTGGTCTTCTACGACCCTTGCCACTCTTACTCCCTTTCCTACAAGCCCACTGCTGCTTTCACTCAGGTATTCTGAAAAAGGCTTATCAACAGATTTTTCTTCAAATATTACAGCTTTTCTTCTGTATGGGGTGCCGTTTTCAGTTCTTGTAGTATTTATATTAGCAATATTCTGGGTGATTGTATCCATTCTGAATCTCTGGGCAGTCAAACCTGATGCACTAATATCTAAAGCACTGAAAAATCCCATAAATTATCTTCTCCCTTCACTTATAACTGATTTAAATCTGCTAAAACCTGCATTTAACGACTGAATCAACACGTTATACCTAATGGAGTTTTTAACAAGTGATGACATCTCAGTATCAATATCTACATTATTGCCGTCAATGCGCATACTTAAATTGCTGTGATCTTCACTTACTTTAATATCAATATTATTAACATTGATATTTTTTCTGTCCTTTGTATCCAGTGCTTCAGCAAGATATTCTTCAAAAGTAACGGTCTTACGTTTGTATCCCGGAGTGTCAAAATTTGCAATGTTCTGAGAAATTACTTCTTCTCTAAGCCAACATGCATCAAGTGACTTTTCAAGTATCCTCGAATTGCCGTAAATCTTGTCTATCACCGCTCACATACCTCCCAGAAAATGTTTTCTATATGTAGAACGTTTTTTCCTAAGTAACAAGGACTTTTCATACAAAAATACATAATCGCAATATGTAATCCATACATAAAATCCCATAATAATACATAAATATTAGCACATAATGTGTTAAAATACAACTATTTAATTAATTTTAATTAATATTTTATCGAAAAATGTCTGCAATTGGAGAAATAATCATGATTTTAAATATTAAAATATCTGATATTTGTACTAATTTTAATAAAGGACAGTTCTCAACTGTCCCATTTCGACACAATTTCTTTAATTAAACTTAAAGATCTGGAAGCAATTTTTTGGTTTTTCTCTTTTTTGTTTTTTATTTTAATTCCAAGTTGCGCAATTAGCCCAAAGTTTATATTCATTGGCTGAAATTCACTTACATAATTGCTTGATATATAATGACTTAGTGCTCCAATTGCGGTCTCAGCAGGAAAAATCACTTTATCTTTTCCCATAGCATCCATCGCTGCATTTATTCCTGCTACAAGGCCTGAAGAAGCAGATTCCACGTAGCCTTCCACACCTGTAATCTGTCCGGCAAAATAAATATTCTTTCTTGTTTTCATATTATATGTTGGTTCAAGAAGTCCCGGCGAGTTTATAAATGTATTTCTATGCATTACACCATATCTGACAAACTCGGCATTCTCCAGTCCCGGTATAAGCCGAAATACTCTCTTTTGTTCAGGCCATTTTAAATGAGTTTGGAATCCCACAATATTATAAAGGGTTCCTTCTGAATTATCCTGTCTCAACTGTACCACAGCATAAGGCTCTTTTCCTGTAGAGGGATCTGAGAGTCCTACAGGCTTCAGAGGACCAAAGCGCAGGGTATCATATCCTCTTTTAGCCATGCATTCAACAGGCATACAGCCTTCGAATACACGGTCATCCTCAAAATCCTTCATCTCAACTGCTTCAGCATTTACAAGTTCATTCCAAAAGAGGTCATACTGCTCCTTACTCATGGGACAGTTTAAATAATCTTCAGTACCTCTCCCATATCTTGATGCTCTGAATACTTTTTCCTTATCGATGGATTCATATGTAACAATAGGTGCAGCCGCATCAAAAAAGAACAGATATCTGTTTCCCACTATTTCTTTAAGATATTCTGAAAAGCTTTCAGATGTAAGAGGACCCGTAGCAACTATACATATTTCATCATCAGGAAGCTGCTTAACTTCCTCATTTATAATCTCTATATTTTTATTACCGGTTATTTCATTGGTTACCATCTGTGAAAACTTAATACGGTCTACAGCAAGCGCTCCTCCTGCAGGAACTTTTGTTGCATATGCACACTTCATTATCAGTGAATCAAGCAGCAACATTTCCTGCTTAAGCAAGCCAACAGCATTTTCCAGCCTGTCTGAACGCAGTGAATTACTGCACACCAACTCTGCAAAAGTGTCCAAATGATGTGCAGGTGAAAACTTATGGGGTTTCATTTCATATAGCTTAACTTTTATTCCTCTTTTAGCAACCTGCCATGCGGCTTCACATCCGGCAAGTCCTGCTCCTATTATGTTGACATGATGTACTGACATCTTTATAATACCTTATTTCTCCTTGTTTTCTTCTCTTTCATAATCACATTTCTCGTTACTGCATTTTATTATCGACTTTTTACCTGAAAACTTTTTAGTTAGGAAACTGCCACATTTGGGACAGTTCTCCTTAATAGGCATATCCCATGTCATAAAGTCGCATGTTGGATTGTTTTCACATCCGTAATATTTTCTCCCTTTTCTTGTTTTTTTAATCATAACTTTTGCACCGCATTTGGGGCAGTTAACACCGGCCTCCTCAAGTATTGGCCTGGCATTTCTGCATTCGGGAAATCCGGGACACGCCAGGAACTTTCCATACCTTCCGTGCTTTATGACCATATTGCGGCCGCATTTTTCACATTTTATATCAGTAATCTCTTCAGGAATTTCAACCTGTCCTATCTTGGATTCCGCCTCCTGGATGTCCAGTTTAAACTGGTTATAAAAATCCTTGAGCAAGCTGTTCCACTCTACATTGCCTTCCTCAACTTCGTCAAGCTTATTCTCAAGCTGGGCGGTAAACTGCACATCAACAATATCCTTAAAATAAGTTTTCATAATATCTGTAACTATTTTACCCAATTCTGTAGGTACGAGATACTTTTTATCTTTTTCAACGTACCCTCGGGCAATTATAGTAGTTATTATCGGAGCATAAGTACTCGGTCTTCCTATACCCTTTTCCTCAAGCACTTTTACAAGCGTCGCCTCTGTGTATCTCTGCGGAGGCTGTGTAAAGTGTTGTTTGGGCTCAATCTTTCTTACATCAAGCTCTTCACCTTCTGCAAGTTCAGGAATGCTTGACTCATCTTCCTCTTGTTCATCGTCCTTACCTTCTATATATAGTGCCATAAATCCCTGGAATTTTATTTGGGAACCGTTTGCCTTAAACAAATAATCTCCTGCAACAATATCTGCGCTTATGGTATCATAAACTGCAGAAGCCATCTGACTGGCTAAAAATCTCTCCCATATGAGCTTATAAAGCTTATATTGGTCATTTGTCAGAGAAGTTTTAATGGAATCAGGCTCCAAATTTACATAAGAAGGCCTGATTGCCTCATGGGCATCTTGTGAGGACGATTTGTTCTTATATACTTTTTCTTCTTTAGGCAAATATGCTTCTCCGTATTTTTCTTTAATTAATTTTCTTGCCTCATCTCTTGCATCAGACGAAATTCTTGTAGAATCAGTACGGATATATGTTACAAGACCAACCGGACCCATTCCCTTAATATTTATTCCCTCATAAAGCTGCTGCGCAATCATCATTGTTTTTTTTGTAGGAAAGCCCAGTTTTCTTGATGCTTCCTGCTGTAATGTACTTGTTATAAACGGCGGGGCAGGAGTTCTCTTCTTCTCCCCTTTTTTAATTTTTTTAACGTTAAATTTGTTTCCATCAATGCTGTTCAGGATATCCTGAACCTGTTTTTCATTTTTTAATTCAATTTTTCCTTTTAAATCTCCATAAAACTTGGCTTCAAAGGTAGAGCGTTTCTTGTGCTGGGAAAGCCTGGCAGTAATGCTCCAGTACTCTTCCGGTACAAAGTTTTCTATTTCTTCCTCCCTGTCACAAATTATCCGTGTAGCGACAGACTGTACTCTCCCTGCGCTCAATCCCTTCCTTACTTTCCGCCACAAAAGTGGACTTATTTTATAGCCAACAATTCTGTCAAGAATTCTTCTTGCCTGCTGTGCATCAACCAGATCCATATCTATCTGTCTTGGAGACTTTAAGGAATTCAGAACAGCGTTCTTAGTGATCTCATTAAATGTAATTCTGCATTTTTCATTTTCATCAATTTTTAAAATATATGCCAGGTGCCAGGAAATAGCTTCACCTTCTCGATCGGGGTCAGTTGCAAGATATATTTTTTTTGCATTTTTAGCTTCCTTTTTAAGTTTGCTTATTACATCTCCCTTTCCTCTGATAGTTATGTACTTAGGTTCAAAATTATTATCTATATCAACCCCCATCTGACTTTTGGGGAGGTCTCTTATATGTCCTACAGAAGCAAACACTTTGAAATCCTTTCCAAGAAATCTCCCTATGGTATTAGCCTTTGCAGGTGATTCCACTATTACCAAATTATTAGCCATTCCGGTCCTCCATTCTCTGAATTGTTATGTTTATATTTGAACCTTTTTTATACTTTTTATTCACCTCTTTTTCTTTGATTTTAAATTCTGTGTTTTTAAATGTCAATCTTTATCTACTTACGTAAACGGAACATTTTTCCCGGAATCTGCTCTACCAAGCCTTTTATCTCTAACATAGACAGGTTTGAACTGACATTCTGAATATCCAAACCACTGTTTACTGAAATTATATCTATGTGAAGAGGGTCATTTGACAAACAGTTGATTATTTTAATCTCTTCTTCAGTAAAGATAGGGTAAACATCATTGTCACATATTTCCTCATTTTTATGGCAGCTTTCTTCTTCTAATAAATCTAATAAATCTACTCCGTTCAATTCTTCAAGAATATCCTTTACATTCGTTACAATTTTTGCCCCTTCTTTTATTAATTTGTTTGTCCCTTTGCTATTTCTGCTATTAACGTTTCCAGGGACGGCAAAAACTTCTCTTCCCTGCTCAAGGGCAAACTCTGCGGTAATAAGGGAACCGCTTTTTTCACCTGCCTCTACAACTGTCACTCCCATTGACAGGCCACTTATGATTCTGTTTCTCGCCGGGAAATTTCCTCTCAGCGGAGGCGTCCCGGGCGCATATTCTGAAATTACCGCTCCTGAATGTATAATTCTTTCCATAAGATCCTGATTATCCGGAGGGTATGCTATATCAGGTCCACAACCAAGTACGGCAATTGTCCTTCCTCCGGACTTCAACGCGCCTTCGTGAGCAGATGAATCTATTCCTCTTGCTAAACCACTTACAACTGTAATGCCTCTTCTTGCAACTTCTCCTGCCAACAGCTCTGCAATGGTATTGCCATAGGCAGTAGCATTTCTTGACCCGACAAAAGCTATAGCTTTCTCATCTGCGCTAAGAGTTCCTCTTACATAAATGACCATAGGGGGATCATAGATGTTTTTAAGAAGCAGGGGATACGATTCATCTATTATTCTTATTACTTTTATATTGTGTTTATGGATTGTTTCCATGTGTTTTTGTGCTAAAACTTTTAATGGATAACTTATAATTTGTTCTATCATTTCCCGGGTCAAAAAGTGAACTTTCTCCAGCTCTTGTCTTTTAGAATACCATAAATTACGAGGACTTCCAAACAACTCCATCAATTGTTCACTTCTTTTTGAACCTATTCCCGGTAGTGTACTTAGCCATACCCAATATTTCATATCTTCCGTCATATTAATCCCCCTAAATAAAGCATACTACCAGTGTTTTTTTAGATTACTGCCGAAAAACCTGTCCAGACTTCTATACTGAATTGCTTCCGCAAGATGACATGGCTTTATATCTTCACTTCCGTCAATATCAGCAATAGTCCTGGAAACTTTCAGTATTCTATGGTGCGCCCTTGCACTTAAACCCAGTTTTTCAAATGCGTCTTTCATTAATCTTCTGCCCTTTTCATCAATTTTGCAAAAACGTTCTATCATTGCAGGCTGTAACTGAGAATTTGAATAAATACTCAAGCCTTTGTACCTTTCTAACTGAATCTTTCTTGCTTTACTCACTCTTGACCTTATAGAACTGGACTTTTCCTCCTCTTTTATATTGCATAGTTCATTGTATTTCACAGAAGCAACTTCTATATGTATGTCTATTCTGTCAAGAAGAGGACCTGATAGCCTCCCAAGATACTGCTGTATCTGTTTTGGTGTACAAGTGCACATTTTGCTCTCATCAAGAAGATTACCGCATTTACACGGATTAGCAGCACACACAAGCATTACCTGTGCCGGATATTGAATGCTTGCATTCAACCTTGATATTGTCACCATTCCATCTTCGAGAGGCTGGCGTAACACCTCAAGTGCTTCTTTGCTAAACTCTGGTATTTCATCAAGAAAAAGAACACCATAATGCGCCAGACTTACTTCACCGGGTTTTGGGTTTTTTCCTCCGCCCACAAGACTTGTAGCAGAAATTGTATGGTGAGGACTTCGAAAGGGCCTGTATGTTATTAAAGGTGTTCTCAGGGGCAAAAGTCCTGCAATGCTGTGTATCTTCGTGACTTCCATGGCTTCCTCGAAAGAAAGGGCAGGCAATATTGTCGGCAACCTGCGTGCAAGCATCGTCTTTCCTGATCCGGGTGAACCAATTAAAATACAGTTATGACTTCCTGATGCAGCTATCTCAAGAGCTCTTTTTACATTATTTTGTCCCTTTACATCAGCAAAATCAACATCATAAACTTTATTTTCGTTGAAAACAGCATCAGTGTCAGTAAAATGTGCCCATATTTCTCTTTCTCCATTTAAATGCTCAACAACTTCCTGTAAATTCTTTACCGGCAGAACGGAAATTCCCTTCACAATAGCTGCTTCATCCGCATTTTCATGATTAATAATCAGATATTCAATTCCGTTTTTTAATGCACACATTGCCATTGGAAGCACACCTCTTACAGGCTTGACTTCACCATTAAGCGACAGCTCCCCAATAAACATATATTTATCAAGCATTGTATTGAATATCTGATTTGTAGCTGCCATAATACCAACAGCTGCTGCAAGATCAAAGGAAGACCCTTCCTTTCTAAGGTTTGCAGGTGCAAGATTAATTGTTATCCTTTTTGCCGGGAATTCAAGTCCAGTATTGCGTATTGCAGCCCTCACCCTTTCTTTTGATTCTTTAACTGCCACATCACCCAGGCCTACAATCTCAAAAGACGGTATTCCGCTGCTTATATCCGTCTCCACCTCCACTACATATCCATTAATCCCCAAAAGTCCACAGCTTTTAACTTTAGACAGCATCAGTATATCCTCTCTTTTTCTTACATTGTATTAAATACTTACTATATTATACATTTATTTACAGTATTATTCAACACCATAATAATTATTCAACACCACAATAAAAAATGCACCTCCAAACATTAGAATGTATCTAGTATTTGGGGTGCACTTCATTAGGCTTCTTTACCTCATAACATGCTTTGCAAAGTTATACCGGATGTGTCCTGTCCTCATAATTGACCATGTCTGTCTCTATTTTATACTTTTGCGCCTGGCGGAACTTGAAGAATTTCTCTGCCACCTGTGGGAACAATGCATATGAAAGCACGTCTTCGTCCTGTTCCATGTATTGCTTCATCTCAGATTTAATCTTTTCAAGCTCCGGCTCAATCAAATCAGCTGGCCTGCAAGTAATAGGTTTCTCATCTTTAAGGATTTTCTTAGTAATTTCTTCCGGAATTGGAGCAGGTGTTTTACCATACTCACCTTTCACAAGAGCTTTTGACTCCTTAGGTACCATTTTGTATCTCTCGCCGGCAATTACATTCATAACAGCCTGAGTACCAACAATCTGGCTAGTAGGTGTTACAAGAGGAGGATACCCAAAGTCCTCTCTAACTCTTGGAACTTCCTTAAGAACTTCTTCATACAAATCAAGTTTGTTTGCCTGTTTAAGCTGTGAAACAAGGTTTGACAGCATTCCACCAGGAACCTGGTAAATCAAGGCGTTTACATCTACACCCATTACCTTTTGATCTAAAAGACCGTTTTGTACGTATTTTTCCTTGATAGGTCTGAAATAATCTGCTATTTCACTTAAAAGCCCAATGTCTAATCCCGTATCATAGGGCGTATCTTTCAATGTCGCAACCAACGGCTCAGTTGGTGGCTGTGAAGTTCCCATTGACAGAGGTGATATTGCACAGTCAACTATATCACAACCGGCTTCTATTGCCTTTAGATATGTCATCGATGCAACACCGCTGGTATAATGGGTGTGTAGTTCAATAGGAACTTTAATGCTTTGCTTAAGCGCTTTTACCAAATCATATGCTGCATACGGAACTAAAAGCCCGGCCATGTCTTTTATACATATTGAGTCAGCGCCCATATCCACAAGCTGTTTTGCAAGCTTTACAAAATAATCAAGATCATGAACAGGACTTATTGTATAGCTTACGGCCGCCTGCGCATGTCCGCCTTCCTTTTTGCATGCCTTTATTGCTGTCTTTATATTTCGGGGGTCATTTAGTGCATCAAATATTCTGATGACATCAATTCCGTTAGCAATAGCTTTCTGAACAAAATACTCCACCACATCATCAGCATAGTGTTTATATCCCAGAAGGTTCTGTCCCCTTAACAGCATTTGCAATTTAGTATTCTTTACATGTTTGCGTATTGTCCTAAGTCTTTCCCATGGGTCCTCATTCAGAAATCTGAGGCATGCGTCAAAAGTTGCTCCGCCCCAGCACTCTAATGCACTATAACCAACTTTATCCAGTTTATCTAAAATGGGAAGCATCTCATCAATAGTCATTCTTGTAGCAATAAGTGACTGATGAGCATCCCTTAAAACGGTTTCAGTTATTCTAACTTTTGGCGCTTTATTTTTTGCCATATTATCTTTTGGCACATTAGCTTTTGGCATTGCCTGCTGCCTCCCTTACATTAAAATTTATCTGTCACTTATATCATAGAAAGAAGAACGTCTCCTGCATTTACAGATGCACCTTTTGAAACATTTATAGAAGCAATTTTTCCATCATTTGGAGCAACAATTTCGTTCTCCATTTTCATAGCTTCCAGAATCAGCAATACTTGTCCCTTCTTAACAACATCACCGGTATTGACATTAACGCCCAATATTGTTCCTGGCATTGGAGCAGTAATAGTCTTTGCCCCGGCTGGAACCTCACTGGATACTTTTGGCTCAGGTGCAGCAGCTTTTGGTGCTGATGTCGGAGCTTGAGCGGCTGGTGCCG
>Ga0134104_1000807_pt1 | contig 33253 bp, 35 predicted proteins | sample 15_3_2metaG_FD_94455 | JGI IMG/M metagenome (GOLD analysis project Ga0134104, IMG submission 94455) | Switchgrass degrading microbial communities from high solid loading bioreactors in New Hampshire, USA - 15_59_3.3_214_A2 metaG | ecosystem: Engineered > Bioreactor > Semi-continuous > Anaerobic...
TCCTAAAAGCACTTTATTTTCATTTTTTGCCCTAAAAATTGAGGAATGAAAGGACTTTAGGAAGTAAGGAATAAGGAAAAAGGAATTAAATGGGAAATTGGAAGAGAATAACAAGCCAGTATTCTCAAGGGTTTGAGGGCTGTCTATAAAAGGACTTTATTTGAAAAGGGAAAGAAGTTTGTTTGAGGTGCATAACTATTAGAAGACCATAGTGAAAAGGTATAAGGAATGCCTTGAAACTATGGTTTTTTATTAGGTTTTTCATTAAACTTTCTCCCTTTGGAAAATCCCATAAAAAAGAAAATAAAGTTGTATTATTTATATGAATACAGGAAACAGGTTGCAGAAAATGTTAAAATAGTATAAGGAGATATCCATGAATCAAACTATAAAACTAAAAATATATAAAAAAGATTTAGAGGTGCTAGATAAATACAGGAAAAGTGGGTTTTCTTGTGATGATTTTAAAGGATGGGAAAATATGCTTCAAAAATAAATTAACAGGAGGTGCGCTACCGCATGAATTACTAACAACTATGGTGATAGCCAAACCATAGCTAAGAATTATTATTGGGGTAGGGACTACCCTTAGAGCTTGGGTAAACTTGGCAGGCTACTGCTATTGACCAAGAAGCTCCCACTTCAACGAATGAATGAGTAAGTGGTGAGTAGTTCACTATAGACTTATTTAGAGGAGGGAACATTCATGGACTGCAAATGTAACACAGGATGCTGCGGAAGCACAGAAAACAATCGCGTTGAAGGGGAAAATAAAATAATCATTGATTTTCTATATTTAGATTTAAATATCTGTAATCGATGCCAGGGGACCGGCGAAGGTTTAGAAGAAGCTATTGCAGACGTAGCAAAAGTGCTTGAGTCAGCAGGAATAGAAATAGTTGTAAATAAGATTCATATCAATAGTAAGGAAAAAGCAATACAATATAGATTTGTTACTTCACCAACTATACGAGTAAATGGAAGAGATATACAAATGGATTTCAAAGAATCTTTATGTGAGCCATGTGGAGATTTATGCGGTAATGAGGTGGATTGTCGAGTATGGGTATATAAAGGGAAGGAATACAATGTTCCTCCGAAAGCTATGATTATTGATGCTATCCTACGCGAAATATATGGCAACACCGAAAAAATGCCTGATAGCGAGGCTAATAAAGAACCGTATCAATTGCCGGAAAATTTAAGAAGATTTTTTGAATCAAACAAAAATGCAATCTAAATATATATTTATATTACCGGAAGATATCTGTCTCTTAGGGCTTTCTGCCTCTAAGAGACAGAGTGCATTTATAGCACTTTTTAACGACATCGTGAAATTATACTAAGCTCCTTAGGCTATTTTCCGTTAGACATACATGTCTGGTATTCTGAGACCGGCCCCCTGCTTTCACGCTAACATACACAAGGATTTTCTCTAAGGCGGCTAGAGGGCTGAAGAACTAACTATATTATTTGTTGCTGCGCCGCCAAATTTTCATCTTTTCTGCTTCTTTGATTAGCCCGTCCCTAAATTTAGGGTGGGCGATTGAGATTAGGGCCTCGGCTCTCTCCCAAGTGGTGCGTCCGGCAAGGTTGGCAATTCCGTATTCTGTTACTATGTAATGTGCTTGACTACGTGGGGTAGTGACGGCTCCTCCAAGAGGTAGAACGGGCACAATCCTAGAGTGAACATTGCCATCCTTATCCTTGTATGTGGAAGGAAGGCAAATGAAAGCTTTTCCTCCCCTGGACTGAAAAGCACCGGTAACGAAATCGAGTTGACCGCCTGTACCACTGATTTGTCTTAATCCGGAAGATTCTCCTGATATTTGACCAAACAAATCTACTTCTATGGCGCTGTTAATAGATACTGCGTTGTCATTTGCGGCAATTACAGTAGGATCGTTAGTGTAGTCTACCGGAAAAGAAGCCAATGCCGGGTTGTCGTCTACCCAGTCATAAAGCTCTTTACTGCCCACGCAAAAGGACCAAACCGTTTTGCCTTTTAAAAATTTTTTGTTCTTATTTGTAAGCTTTCCGGCCATATCCAAATAATAGTATGCGTCAACTAACATCTCTGTATGACATCCCAGGTTTTTTAGATCGGAATCAGCTAACATTGTTCCGATGGCATTTGGCAGACCGCCGATGCCGAACTGAAGATTGGAACCGTCTGTAAGCTGACTTACTACAAGATGTGCAATTTTTATTTCCTGTTGTGTTGGCAAGGCAGCTGGAATTGCCACAGGTGGCTCACCGGGCCCCTCTACTATGTAATCCACTTCAGAAATATGCACATTTTCCTGCCATCCGCCAAGACATCGGGGCAGACGAGGATTTACTTCGACAATCACTGTTTTGGCTTTTTCCACAATAGACCTAGTCGCAGAGTTGATCAGAGAAAAATTAAAAAATCCATGGTTGTCCATAGGAGCAACCTGAATCATTGCTACATCAACTGTAAGTTCATTGCGATAAAATAGAGGCTTGTTGCGGTAAATCATTGGAATGTAGTCGCAAAGTCCCTGGTCGTGCATTTTACGATCGATACCGCTAAAGTGCCAAGAATTATAAATAAAATGCTTTCGCTCCGGGTCAATCTTGACTACTTCCGGCTGCCAAAGAGAAAGCATGCCGCGTATTTTTACATCAGTCAGTTCATCTTTGCGGGCAGCCAGGGCTTTATCCAATTCCCGAGGGTGAAGATGAGCAAAATCATAATCCACCCAATCCCCGCTTTTGACCACTTTTACCGCCTCTGCTGCATCAACCAGTTTGGATTTATACTGAGTCTGATAAAGAGTTTGATTAGGCAATGGATTATTCGCCTCCGTAGTTTTCTATGATGATAGATATTATAAATATATTACAATAATACCATAAAAACGTCCATTATCGATTATAATATACCTGATTAGTTAAACTGATATGCAGCAGTTTCTAATATGACCATAAAAGGTTTATAATATATTCGAAAGAAGTTTCAGATATCGTTGCAGTTATAAAGTCAATATGTTGAGCAAGGAGGAAATCAATGGAGATTTTAATGAAACCTATTGGTTATATTCGATCGCCTTATAAAGACAAGACTGCTGCTCCCAAACAAGGTACACCATCAGAAGGAACAACAGCTGCTATTGAGATATTGGAGGAATACAAAGAAGGCATAGCCGATATTAAAGAAGGGGAATACGGTATCATATTATTCTATTTTCACAAATCCGAAGGCTATAAACTAACGACACTTTCTGCTAAAAGCAATAAAATTATGGGCGTGTTTTCTACAAGATCTCCTAACCGTCCAAACGGTATTGGAATGTCTATTGTCCGGTTTATTAAAAAAGAAAATAACCGACTGATTTTTGAAGGAGTAGATATGCTAGATGGCACTCCTGTGCTTGATATTAAGCCATATAGCAAAGAATTGTGTCCTAAAGATATAGCTCCGCCAAAAGATTTGTTATCTTAGCAATTTTTTATACTGAAAAAGTAAATAAATTAATTGGGCCGCCATTCGAGATACGTTTTATATACTCTAAAGAATAAAGAAAAAACAACCTCTTGACAACATTGGTTTATTGGAATAAACTATACCTATAAAGATTTACTACAGTAAACCAATTGAGGAGGATTTGCTTATGAGCAAATTAAAACTTTTTGACGCAGAGTATAAACTTATGGATATTGTTTGGGAGCATGAACCTATAAATTCCACAGAGCTTACCAAGATATGCAGACAAAAGTTAGGTTGGAAAAAATCTACAACTTATACGATGATAAGAAAACTTGCCCAGCGAGATATTTTGAAAAACGAAAATGCCACAGTTACTGCTTTATTAAAACGGAAAGATGTTCAAAAATATGAAAGCGAAGCATTGCTAGAGGACAAATTTAACGGTTCACTTCCTGCATTTCTGGCGGCTTTTTTACAAGATAAAAAGCTTTCCGAAAAAGAAGCCAAAGAGATACAAAAGATGATTGAGGAGGCGACAAAGTGAGCAAACTTTTTATTACTGTACTAAATATGAGTATTACTGCAAGCTTTGCAGCTTTAATCATAATTTTCGCCCGTATGCTGCTTAGAAAATCACCAAAGATTTTTTCTTATGCACTTTGGGCAGTGGTATGGTTTCGCCTCATATGTCCTGTATCCTTTGAAAGCGCCCTAAGTCTTTTGCCCGGCCAAAACCTTATGCTGTATAACGTTGATACACTTGCAAATCCAAATGCACTATCCGAACAATATGGTGCAGGCGGTGCTGTAAAGCAAACATTGGAATCGACTTTAACAGCGGTAAATACCTCATCAAATGCGAGCTTAATAGATACAGCAGTAAAAATTGCTGCAGCTGTCTGGATATTAGGGATTGCGATAATTTTGTGCTACAGCGCTATATCCTATCTTAAACTCAGAAATCGTATTTCTACTGCAACTTTTTATAAAGACAATATCTTTGAAACTGATCAAATTCATACTCCTTTTGTCCTTGGGCTTATGCGACCGAGAATCTATATTCCCACAGGGCTTGAACAAAAAGAATTGGACTATATTTTAAAACATGAGCAGATACATATAAAGAGAAGGGATTATGTTATAAAGCCCATAGCCTTCTTTACTGCAGCTTTGCATTGGTTTAACCCTATTGTATGGATTAGCTATTTTCTTATGTCAAAAGATATGGAGATGTCTTGTGATGAAGAAGTAATCAGACAGTCAAAAGAAGATATACGTGTTAGTTACTCTCGCTCGCTGCTTTCACTTTCGATGAAGCAGTCAGGTCTTTTAGCTCCGCTTGCCTTTGGCGAAAGCAATATCAAAGCTCGAATAAAAAATATAATAAACTACAAAAAGCCGGTGCTTTGGGCTATATGCCCTGCTTGCATTTTAGTTGTAGCAATATCAATGGCACTTGCGGCAAATCCTTCGGACAAAATAGAATATTTAGCTTCAGCTGAAAAATTCTTAGAATATAAGACGGATTATGTAGGAGATGCATCAAAGGTCGGCAATATTATTTCTCTGCTGGATTTTCCTGAAAATGTAAACTATAGCTACTTTGAACTTCACACAGAAAATGTTCCTTATGGTATTACAGTGCATTTGAATACCGATGCTAAGACGAGGAATAAATATACCGGCGCTATAAATCAGACACCTTTTGAGAAAAATGCCATCATCATGTTTTCACTCATAGGTAACGTGGATTATATCAATTTTAATTTGACTGACGGCCAAAATGATTATCTGATTCAATATACAAAAGATCAAGCAGATGCTATGGTAGGGAAAGATGTACGAGAATTTTCTTTAGATAAAAAAACATTTGCACAGCTTTTGAAAATAGGGGACAAGATAGAAGAAAGTTTTATCAACGAGAACAAAAATAGTTCTATTACCACAATTGGCGGAGCAGATGGACCGCTTAAAATGTATGAAACAGATAAAGTCGATAAGTCAGAACAAATTGTTGCCTTTGCATGGGAAGTAATAAACAAAGATATTGCATATTATGAAGAAAATCCGGCAGTTAAAATTATTGACAGCAAAATAACGCGTTTAGAACGCATAGAAAGCTTTGACGACTTAACAGATAAAACCATCGACGTGTATGCATTGGAATATCGCCTGCTTCCGGAAGACTTAAGTAAAGTAGTTTTGGCAGGGGGAATGGATGTAGATGAGGACGGCTGGCTCAAGGAAACCAGCAGTATGGGAAGCCCTTTGCTTGTAGTATCTCGAGATGATGATAGCATTGAATTTATTGGAATAGTTATGACGGGAACTGCGGTAGAAGAAGGCAGCCTGAAAACGGCTGTAAAGGAACTGCTTGAGAAAAATCAATAAAATATAATGCCCTGCAGTAAGTTTCTGATTAAAATAGAAATGCACTGCTTCATAGCAAACTTTCAAGTGAAATAAAATGCAGTGCTTTGCAATAAGCTTTATGATTGAAGCGTAAAGCCTGAATGCCTTTACAGATATGGCACTCAGGCTTTTATACTTTTGCAGGAAAATTATTTGGACATAGAAAAGACCTGTATCTTTTACAAGATAGTGTTTGATTTATACGTGGGATTTTTGTATATTTAAATAGGCGATAAAAATATTTAAAGCTTATAGGTGAAACGAAATGAACTATACAGTGACTGAAAATAGAAAAATGAAAATCGGAATTCGAATCTTATTTTGCATATATTTTATCTTTTTGATAAAAGTAATTTTGTTCAAATATCCTATAAATATTGCTATATCCGCTTTAAAAGCCGGCGAAATACCTCCTTTAGCTGTAAGGCTTGAAAGTGCAAACTTTATACCAACAAAAACCATCTTTAGGTTCGTGGTTATAAGCAAAAATCTTAGAGTTTCCGCTGAAAATTTATTAGGGAATATAGCTATATTCGCGCCTCTTGGTTTTTTACTTCCCATAATCTTAAAGAGAAAAATACACAGCCTCAAATCTGTCGTCATAGCTTCATTTTTTGTAAGCCTTGCCATGGAAACTGCCCAATTGTTATTTAATTTGGGAATTTTTGATGTGGATGATATATTGCTTAATATGCTTGGGGCAATGCTCGGATACGCATTTTATAGACTAATCAAGCATTAACTTAATAAAAAGCGCAAAGCAAAAGCTATTTTTCCTTCAGCTCTTCATAAAGTTGTTTTACGGATTTGTTATATATTGGGTGCAAAAAAGATGGAGATATTTCACATATAGGACCTAAGACAAAAGAGCGGTTATGGGCATCGGGGTGGGGGATTTTAAGGTTGTCTTCATCAACTATAATATTTTCATAGAAGATGATGTCAAGATCTATATTTCTCGGTCCCCAGTGGATTTTTCGCACTCTCCCCATCTCTTGCTCAATAGAAAGCAGCTCTTTTAAAACTTCTTGAGGAGAAAGATTTGTATCTGCAATGCATGCTCCGTTTAAAAAAGTATCTTGATCTTCATAACCGTATGGCTTTGTTTCTATTATGGTTGAAACCTTTATTATATTAAGTCCGCGAGCCTTCATTTTCTCCAAAGCCGTTTTAATGTTTTGCTCTTTATTGCCCATATTGCTTCCAAAGGCTATTATTACCTGCGGCACTTTATCGCCTCCACCATTTCAATAATCCTGACGTTTTCTCTTACATCATGCACTCGCACCATATCCACATCGTGATAGGCACAAAGTGCGGTAATAGCAAGCGTGCCTTCCAGCCTATCCTCGGGAGATTTTAAACCCAGTGCCTTACCGATAAAAGATTTTCTTGATGCAGCAATAAGTAAAGGCCTGTGAAGACTTTGAAGTTCACAAACTCTGTCCATTATCTCCATGTTATCTTCGTAAGTTTTTCCAAAGCCCAGTCCCGGGTCTAGAATTATATTGTTTTCATTCATGTTGAAACTTATTGCATAGTTAATCTTTTCGACAAAATACTGTGCGATTTCTTTTATAAGGTCATCATATGCAGGATTTTCCTGCATATTTTTAGGAGTGCCTTTTATGTGCATAAGGATATATGGGGCATTGCTTTTAGCTGCTACCTCTATCAGTCTTTGGTCAAAACTAAATCCGCTTACATCATTTATTATATCAGCGCCTGCCTCTAAAGCTTTTTCCGCTACATTTGACCTATAGGTATCTACGGAAATCATTACATCTTGGCAGTTTTCTCTGATAGCTTTTATAGCCATAACAACCCTTTTTGTTTCTTCTTCTTCGCTGATGGGGTCAGAGCCGGGTCTGGTAGACATTCCGCCAATGTCCACAACATCTGCGCCCGATTGTATCATATCCTGGGCAGTATCTAATATTTCTTGTATGCTCTGCTTTCGAGAACCAGGGTAAAAGGAATCTGAGGTGACATTTATTATGCCCATAACGCGAGTCTTATCGAAACTTAAAGTTCTGCCCCAGGGAGATTTTATAGAATTTGTCTTTTTGGCTGAAAAAAATTCTTTAAGCTCACCGCAAACATTATTCAGTTTGAAATAAGGCATCTTTTGAAGTTTTTCCATCAAGATATTGTAGTGTTTTTTAGTGCCTAAAAGGATTACATCTGACGTTTCTACACTGCAATCTACTGCATTTTTGTGAACTGCGGCGTCACCGCCTGATGAAAGCATTTCTTGCTTTATGATATTTGCTCCGGGCGCAGGTATATCAAAGAGTTTCAGAGGAATTACCCGGGACTTATCTTTAAATATTTTAAAAGATGCGGGATGCGCATTGACTTTTTTCATTTCATTTTCCAGATATTCTTGAGATATTTCTAATATCATGTCAGAGCTATCTCCTTTCAACTTAATGCTTTTTCAACCCAAGCAAAGGCTTCGTGGTTGTGAATGCTTTCATGGCTTTCTACTTCTACTCTGTAGCATTTGAGCCCTTCTTCTTTTTCCAGCAAAAGAGCTGCATCTCTTGCCACATCCTCCACGAATTTTGGCGTATTATAGGCTGCTTCAGTTACATATTTTTCATCTTCACGCTTTAATAAGGAATAAACCGGGCTTGATGCTGACATTTCTGCAATTGCTGCTAAATGTTCAAACCAAATTTTCTTTTTGGTTTTCACAAGAATTTTAACATTTGCCCGTTGGTTGTGAGCGCCGACACTGCTAATAGCCTTAGAACATGGGCAAAGAGTCTGCACAGGAACCACAACTCCGATGATTATTTCAGTTTTATCGCGGTTTTTCTCACCCGATATTGTTGCTTCAATTTTAAGAGGCGATATATTCTTACTTACCGGTGATTCTTTCCAGATAAAATATGGGAATTTACATTCAAAAAAACTGCTTTCGGCATCAAGCTTTGTTTGTATGCTGCTTAAGATGCTCAAAATAACTTGAGGATTCAGTATATCTATATTATTTAAGACTTCTACAAATCTACTCATATGAGTTCCTTTTATATCATGCTTTAATGCTACAGATAGGCTGATATTGGCAACGGTATTTTGAAATCCGTTTGTCTGGTCATATACCTTCAAAGGCCAATCAATGTTTTTGATACCTACTCTATTTAGCGAAATGCCTCGAGTATCTACTTGGCTTTGGATATCTTTTAACAAATCATTCACCCCTGTATGTGACTCCACAATTTTCAGTTTCCCAAACCTGGATTTCATAAAGTCGGCAGTTTTCTCTGGATAATTCATTATATAGTCTGTCCCAAATCCATCTTGAGATGTTTTCTGCAGAAGGTTGTTTTATAAAGTCATTCAGATAGGAGTGGTCTAGCTGCTGCAATATTGTGGATTCAACAATGCGTTTTAGCTCAGAAAAATCCATAATCATATCTTCTTTTCCCGGCTTGCCCTCTAATTTAACTACAAGCTTATAAGTATGTCCATGGAGCCTTTCGCATTTTCCATGATATTCTACGAGGTTATGAGCTGCATCAAACTTGAATATTCTCGTTAAAATCATTGATTTCCTCCTAGCTTATGGTATTCTTGAGATAATTTGACTCTATTATAACATGTTAATATAAATTTTATTAGGAGAAATCCCAAACTCGTTAGGTTTTTGGTTTTCACTGAACATATTTTACTTATCGTTAAGGAAGTCATATGTAATAGATTCGAAGAATATATACATATATAATCTTAATTAGAGAGGATTATTGAATTATGAATAAACGACAAGTAGATTTACTAAAAAAACTAATAATTCAAGATGATTATCAGCCAATAAGATATTTTTCTAATATATTTGGGACATCGGTGAAAACAATATCAAAGGATCTTGATGATATTGAGGAAATAATAAATCCCATCGGTGTCAAAATAGAGAGGAAACAAGGCAGGGGAATTAAGTTATGCTATGCCTTGCCTCAACTAGATAAACTAAACGAGATATTGAATGACATATCACTTCTTGACGGTGATAAGGCTGTAGAAGACAGAAGAACCGAAATCCTGTTAAATCTACTTATAAATACAAACAAGTACACCACAATACAGAAACTTTCAGATAAATATATGGTCAGCAGGACCTCAATTAATAACGATTTAAAAGAGGTTCAAAAAAGATTAGATAGGTACAACTTGCAGCTTTCAAAAACCTTGAAGGGAACCAGAATAATTGGCAGCGAAATAAACATTAGAAAAGCCTTGGTTTCGACTATTCAAGAGTATGCCAAAATCAACCCAAGCTATATATCCGAATATCAAAATATTCGACACAAGGAGCTTAATATCGCCGAAATTAATACTATTTTAAGCGATGAATCTCTCTCCTTTTTCGAAGAGCTGCTAAACCACCTAGAAAATGAATTGAAGCTGGTAATCTATGAGCCCTATTACACCAATCTGCTGAGCCATTTAGCTATTATGACTAATAGGATAATCAATGGAAATTATATTGAAGACAATCCAGATTACAATAATTCAACGCTAGCGATAAATGAAAGACTGTATGACGCTGCCGTATATTTAATCAAGGAAATAGAAAAGAAATTTGATATCAAGATTAACAAACAAGAAATTGTTTATGTGTATAAATATCTAATATCTGTCGGACTAAGTTTTGAAGATGATAAAAAATGCATTAAAGAATCTGATTTATCTTATGTATATTTTACCAAGGATTTAATAAGCATTATATCTCAAATGCTAAATGTCAATTACGACCTAAGCCTTGATTTATACGATAAATTATTGCTGCATGTAAGACCTATGCTCAACAGGACAAAATACAATATTCAAATTACAAATCCTTTATTGGATGATTTCTTAAGAGAATTTAAAGAAGAATTTTTCATAGTGAAAGTTGGCTGCTTTTTACTCTGCAACAGATACGGAGTAAATATGATAAACGATCACGAAGTGGCATATATTCTATCCTATTTTATTTCCGAAAATGAAAAAATGGCCAGTGCCATAAAGGTACGAACAGTAGTAATATGCCATAGCGGCTATGGCACCAGCAGATTATTGGCCACAAGATTGGCAAAGACCTTCAGCAATATCGAAATTTCAGGGATAATTTCATCTAATGCGATTAACAATGCTGATTTAGAAAAAGTAGATTTGATAATTTCCACAGTAGATTTGGATATAAATAAACCTTATTTAATGGTATCGGCTTTTTTGAATGAGATAGATAAAGAAAATGTAAAAATTTATATAGAGAATATACTAGAAAATAAGAGAAAATCTTCTTCCTTAGAGTGTGAAGACATTTCTTTAAAGTTTATCGATGAAACAAAGGAGATAGGGGAGATTAAAAGCTTATTTATTGAAGATGGGCTAATCCGTATCAAAGACAATATCTATTTATACCTTAAGGCGGAAAAAGAAAACTCGGTTAAGAGATATTCAATCAAGAAAAAAGGCGCAGAAAGATATATAATTGCCATCAACTATTCTAATTATACTTATTTATCAAATCTTATAAGACTTTTGATAAGAGAAGGATTGAATAAGGATGGGCAATATGAAAAATAAAGGTTTAATCACTGAGGACAATATTCTTATAGACTGTAATGTAAGTTCCAAAGAAGAAGCCATAGATAAACTTGCGGAATTACTGGTAGAGCTGGGAGCTGTTTCGGATAAACCAGGTTTTTTAAAAGATATATACGAAAGAGAAAGTAGAGGTTTCACCTTTGCAGGAGATTATTTGGCGATTCCCCACGGCTGGTCCAAACATGTAGTTAGAACAGCGGCAGTTGTCTTAAAAACAAAGGATTCTATTGTTTGGGATGAAAAAGGAAATTTAGTGAAGCTTATTATTATGTTTGTTATTCCCGAAGGCGATGAAATGGGGCAAGGATTGAAGATGATAGGACAACTGTTTTCTTCATTAGGAGATGTAGAAGCCGTAAAGAAGTTGTTAGATGCTGATACAAAGAAAGAAATAGCACGACTGATTTGCAATTATGCACATACTAAATCCAAGTTTTAAGCACAAAAAGACCACCAATAATTGCAATTAATATAATTAAAACAATGATAGAGGTGAATATAAATGAAAAAGATTTATCTATTTTGCGATCAAGGAATGAGCACAAGCATGCTTGCTAAAAGGATGCAAGACATAGGGGAAAAACACAATTTACCCCTAGAAGTAAAGGCTCATTCAATTAAAACTTTAGAAAAAATTATGGAAGAAAAGAATCCCGATTGTATTTTGCTGGGTCCTCAAGTCAGCCATTTATTCGATGATACCAAAAAAAGGTTAGAAAACTATAATGTTCCGGTTGGAGTTATTGATTCCGCTGATTATGGGATGATGGATGGAGAGAGAGTTTTAAAGAAAGCAATATTACTTATGAAAAATCATAAAAAGAGGGGAGAATAACAATGCTTAATAAGCTAGAAAAAGCTCTAATGCCTATTGCGGATATGCTGGGCAAAAACAAGATTTTAGTTGCTATACGTGATGGATTTCTAATTTCCACGCCGGTAATCATTGTCGGTTCTATGTTTATATTATTTGCAAACTTTCCAGTGCCGGGCTGGTCAGAGTTTTGGGCAAAAATATTTGGAGTAGGTTGGGAATCATACTTTTCTAACGTTGCACGAGCGACTTTTGATATCATATCAATATTAACAGTAGTGGGTATAGGATATGCTTATGCTAGAGAAATAGGAGCAGACAAAATACAAGGAGCAATTGTTTCGCTGGTATCTTTTATAATCTTAATGCCTACGGCAATTCCATATGAAGGCGTAGAAGGGCCATCTTTTGTAAGGGCTATAGGCTTCTCCTATATAGGAACAAATGGAATATTTTTGGCAATGCTCGTTTCGATTTTATCAGTTCGAATATTCAACTGGGGATACAAAAAGGGCTGGACTATAAAACTTCCCCATGGAGTGCCGCCTGCTGTTTTTGATTCATTTGCAGCTTTAATACCAAGTTTTCTAGTAATGTTTGTATTTTTCTTGGTAAGAATCGGGTTTGAACTTACTCCATATGAATCTGCGCATAATTTCATATATACTGTGCTGCAAGCTCCGCTAATGGGAGTTGGGAACAGTTTAGGAGCACAAATTGTATATGTTGTATCATGCTCTGTTTTCTGGTTCTTTGGAATAAACGGACCTGCAGTGGCAAATTCAGTTTTTTCGCCAATATTTAGAACCTTATCAATGGAAAACTTAGCAGCTTTTGAAGCAGGACTGCCATTACCTCATATATACACAGGGCAATTTGTTGACCTCTTTCAAACATTTGGAGGCGGCGGAAGCACCCTTTCTTTGGTTATTCTTATGGTGACAGTTTGCAAGTCGGAAAGGATTAAACAATTAGGAAAATTATCGCTTGTACCGGGTATTTTTGGAATCAATGAGCCTATTATATTCGGTCTGCCAATCGTGCTAAACCCTGTAATGATTATACCTTTTATAGGGGTACCTTTGATGAATACAATTTTATCGGCAATAGCCTTTGAGACAGGATTTTTGCCTTATACTAATGGTGTTTCGCTGCCGTGGACAACACCCTTGGGCTTTTCGGGATATTTGTCGACAGGCAGTTTAAAAGCATCGGCATTCCAAGTTCTATTACTGATTTTAGGCTGCTTCGTATATTACCCGTTCATAAAGATACTCGACAAGAGTTACCTAAAAGACGAAGAGAATCAGAGCGAAGAAGATGAGTTAGAGGATATTTCGTTTGACGATTTATCTTTAGATGATATTTAAGATTGCAATACGATAAGGTCAGTTGCCGGCGACGGCAGTAAACTGGAGGTTAAAAGGCTAATATGAAGGTTTTGATGATATTTGACCAAATACAAGCAGGAATGGGAGGCAAGGAAAGATCGGATCTTCCTCCGGGAGGTAAAAAAGGATCAATAGGTTCGGCTCCCATGATTGAGCCTCATCTTAAAAATGTAGATGGTGAAATCGTAGCTTGCTTGTATTGCGGCAATGATTATTTTAAAGAAAACGAAGAAGTAGTAACTAAAAAAATGACTGCTATGGTGAAAAAAATAAATCCTGATGTAGTTATCTGCGGACCTGCATATAACTACAAAGGATATGCATATATGTGTGCCGTTATTGGTAAAAACTTAAAAGACAAAACAGATATACCTGTTGTGGCCGCTATGTCAAAGGAAAACGAAGATATTATTTCAGAATACAAGGATGCGCTGCATATTGTTAAGATGCCCAAAAAGGGAGGCATCGGATTAAGCGAATCATTAAATAATATCTGCGTATTAGCACGAAAAATGTTTGATAAAAAGGACATAGAGGAACTGGCAAAGAAAATATGCTATTGAAGATATTTATGAGGTAGCTCTGCAAAGGCTACCTCATATCTCAACTTTTACGATGGAGACTTGAAAATGGAACAGGATTTAAATAATAAAATTGATGAACATAAGGAAGAATTATTAAAGTCTATAATAGAAGTGGTCAATATACCCAGCATCAAAGATGAACCAAAGGATAATGCTCCCTTTGGAAACGAGATAAAAAAAGCGCTATTTGCGACATTGGATATAGCAGAGAGTTTAGGCTTTAAAACAAATAATCTAGATAATTACATTGGATACGCTCAGTACGGAGATGGCGAGGAATATATAGGGGTTGTAGGGCATCTAGATGTAGTGCCGGCAGGAGAAGGATGGAAGTTTCCTCCTTTTAGCGGACACATTGAAGATGGAAAAATATACGGCAGAGGCGTATTAGATAACAAAGGACCTATTTTAGCTGCGCTGTATGCTTTATACGCCATTAAAGAATGTCGGCTAAAATTGAGTAAACCAGTCAGAATTGTATTCGGCACCGACGAAGAAAGCGGATTTGATGATGTTAGATATTATTTAAAAAAAGAGAAACCTCCCATAATGGGTTTTACCCCGGATTGCAAATATCCTGTTGTCTATGGAGAAAGAGGAAGGGCAAATATCCAATTTGAAATAGATTATGATGACAAAAACTATAAAAGCGCCGCCGATGAACTTTTTAGCTTTTTAAACGATTATATTCTATCCGGTAAAAACAATGGGGACAGATTGGGCATTGATTTTAGCGATGAGGAATTTGGCGTTATGGAGATGAGAGGCCATAATATTCATATCGAGGATTCCAAATTTCTGTTTAATCTTAGCTTAAGCTATCCCGCGATTGTAAGCATCGATGAAATAATAAAAAGAATAAAATCAAAGCTCTCGAAAAACATAAAATTAAATCTTCTTTTAAACTATAATCCGGTTAAATTCGACAAGAATTCTTTTTTGATTAAATCACTGCAGAAGGCATATGAAGAGGTTACAAAATTAGATGGGACGCCTGTTACAACTACAGGGGGAACTTATGCAAAAATAATGCCTAACATTGTGCCTTTCGGACCTTCTTTCCCTGGACAGAAAGGAATTTCACATAATCCAAATGAGTATATGGATATAGAGGATATAATATTAAACAGCAAGATATTTGCACAGGCTATATATAACTTAGCAAAATAGGTGAAATATAATGAAGAGATGCGGAGGCGATGGTATGAGTTGGGCGATTATAGGCACCTGGAGAATGGCCTTAGAAGGTATTGAAAAATCAGCAAAGCTGCTTTCCGGCGGAGGAAGTTCAGGAGATGCCATTGAAACAGCTATAAAGATGGTAGAGGATTTCCCTTACTATAAATCTGTTGGATACGGCGGTCTGCCCAATGAAAACGGAGAAGTTGAACTCGATGCAGCATATATGGATGGCGACAGCCTGTCTATTGGGGCTGTTGCGGCGATAAAAGATTTTAAGAATCCCATTAGTATAGCCAGAAAGTTAAGCGAAGAAAGATTTAATTCATTTTTGGTAGGATACGGCGCAGAGGAATATGCTCATAAAAATGGATTCGAAAGGATGAACATGCTTACCGAAAGAGCCGTTATTCATTATAAAAACAGATTAAAAGAAACGATAGATAAGGGACTGAGCCCCTACGACGGCCACGACACTGTAGGAATGGTTGCTCTTGATTTAGATAATTCTATGGCCAGCGGCACATCTACAAGCGGCCTTTTTATGAAGAAAAGAGGAAGGGTGGGGGATTCTCCTTTATCAGGCTCGGGTTTCTATGTAGACAGCAGGATAGGAGGGGCCACTGCCACGGGCCTGGGAGAAGATATAATGAAAGGCTGTATCTCTTATGAAATAGTCAGATTGATGAAGGAAGGCTATACTCCTCAAGAGGCGGCAGATAAGGCCGTCTTCGAACTTACTAATTTGCTTATAAGCAGAAGACAAAAGGCGGGAGATATATCTGTAGTTTGCCTCAACAATAAAGGAGAGTTTGGCGCTGCTACAAATATTGAAGGGTTCTCTTTTGTAGTAGCTACCGAAAAATTGCCTCCAACTGTTTATACGTGCTCAGTTGAAAACAATAAAACGATTTATCAAGTTGCTACAGAAGAATGGATGAATAATTACATGAAGACAAGAACAGCTCCTTTAAAATTAAAAGAATAATTTACAACAGATGTAGAAAGACGGTGGATATATGGAAGGTATGGAATTATTAAATTTTCAAATAATAAGTAATGTTGGAGATGCGAAATCATTTCTGTTTAAAGCTTTAAAAGCTGCCAGGGACGAAGACTTTAAAGCGGCAGAAAAACTTATTGAAAATGCAGACGAAAGCCTATTAAAAGCCCATGAAATACATGCAAAGTTGCTGCAGCAGGAAACCCAAGAGCCAATAGAGTTATCTCTTTTATTGATGCATGCCGAAGACCAAATGATGTCGACAGAACTGTTAAGAGATATTACGAATGAGATGTTATTAGTTCATAAAAAGTATCTGGGAGATGATAAAAAATAAGGGAAGACTTAATTCCCTTATTTTTTATTTTGTCAGCAAGATCTGCATAAAATTTTCAAAGTTCATTGCTTTACTTAACTTATAAATTTTTTGCTCGTCAATCATAATATCAGTTAAAAAATCGAAGAGCGGTTTTACTTTTTCCCTATCTTTCCTGCTTATTGCTATCAAAAATACAATTTTTACTTGAGCATCTCCCCATTTTATGGATTCCGGATTTACTAATGCGAATATTTTAGAACAAACTGCATTGTATTCTAAGGAGTGAGGGAGGGCAAAGCTATTCATAAAACCTGTAGATGAAAGCGCCTCTCTTTCGTACAATGAAGTTATGAACCTTTCATCGATTATGCCCTTTTCCTTCATAATTTTTGTCATAACCTTAAAAGCTTCTTCTCTATTTTTTATCTTAGTAGTGTAGAGGAAGAGATCGGAACTAAAATAATAAGAGAGCATCTCGGTCAAGTGGCCGAATTCTTTTTCTTTGATAATTTTACTCATTGCCTCTTTTATTTTCGCAATGTCGTTTTCATTTATGAAAGGGCTTATTTTGCATATAGTGTATGGAAGAAGCTCATCGATATTTTTTGTAGTGATGAGAAGATCAAAGTTTTTTAATTCATATAGTTCTTTTGCGTTGCGCACTATGAAGCAATTAGAATGGCGAGGGATTAGCTTGTTTATATTTTTTAAAAAGTTCTCTTCGATGACGGTATAATTTTCAAAAAAGACGGCTATATTTAGATGCAAATTTTCTGCTTTGGGTTTTGTAGCCTCTTCTATTGCAAAGCCTATATGAATCGCGATTAGAGAAATTTCAAATTCAGGTATTGCAATTTGAAAGACAGAAGATAATTTATCAGCAATTTGCACTGCTATATCATATATAAAAAAACAACTATCTTTTATAGACAACATAGCTTGGGGAGGAATGTACTTATCCTGCCTGCAGCGCAAGATTAGTTGATATATATGAAGAGAAAAAACATTTATAAATTGTTTTAAATCAACTTTAAGCTTATTTCTTTCAAATACATCCAAAATAATATCTTTAATCTTGTTTACAAACTTTTCGTCTAAATTATCATAAGAAGCCAACAGTTTTTTTCGTTTTATAACGCCTGTCAACGAGTTTTGAATAGGAGTTTGAAGGTCTTTTCTGCCAAATTTGTCAGCAATATTATAAGCAATCTTTTCTATATCTTTGCTTAATTTGCCGGTATAAGATTTTTGATTTTGATAATTAGCGTCGAAAGTGAATATGGATAGTAAATTAATTAATAAATTGGACTCGTAAAATTCCGGCACATAGTAATTTGCCTCTTCGATGATGTGATAGACTTCTCTCCTAAAGGATGTAACATCAATATTCGGGAAAAACTTTTCCAGGTCATTAATTGTGTCGAAGTTATTGTTTATTTCCTCTTGGATTAACATTGCAAGAAGCCGTTGTCTGTCTTTCTCGCTGCCCTCGATAAATATTTTTGCATCTTTTCTAATAAATTTCACAGAATAACTTTTAATCATATCATTTATATCAGTTAGCCGCTGTTGGAGAGTTGACGAGGAGATATAAAATTTATCTGCTACATCATCAAAAAGAGAGCCATTGTTTATAAATAAGTAGTGAAGTATCTCCTTTAAGTTTTTCTCTTTTTGAAAAGGGAGTACCGCAACCTCTTCTGTAAGCAAACTGCGGTACTCGGGATTTATAAAATATCCATTCCTAGAAGAAAGAACAAGCTTCTTGCCAAAATTTGCGTTGATTTTCTTAATATCATTTCTGACAGTTTTTTCAGATACCTGTAAAAGATCTGCAATAACTGAGCATATCAGCCTTTCATGCTGCAATAACAGAATCAATAGATTCTTTTCTCTTTCCGTAAGAGTCATTTGAATCTTCCTCACGAATTTACATTACTTTCTTCAATCCTATAATCTATATTATCATATGGGAACATGGGGCGTTTAATACGCTTGAATACTAATTTTTCAGTTCGCTGGTTTGTCGGTCCATCTGTCAGAGACATTATGCAAAATGGGCTTATTGCCTGAAAATCCGGAGAAATATATCCCTGTTTTACCACGATTACATCGTACTGCAAAATGTCTACATTTGAGTACTTGAATTGCTCCAGTTCTGTGTAGCTTACAGATTCACCAAGCACGATTACGCTGATTGGGTAGTTGTCTAATTTTATAGTAATAGCAGAGCCTATATCAGGTCGCTTAATGTAATCTTTGCCTACAACTCCCCTGGAAATAACCGTTCCTTTAATATGAACCTTTGTGGATTGTTTATCTAAACCCATTCCCAAATCAAGCTCTACTTTCTTGCCAACATCTTTTTTCAATAAGACAGGATATATTTGTTGGTCCACTATTCCAGCTATAAGAATTGTTTTATTGTTGTAGTCTTTTAAATCAAGACACTGTCGCAAAACATAATTACTGTAACCGTCTGCCCCTGCTCCGCAATTATCGCCGGAGTCGGTTAGAAATACCGGTCTTCCTTGATAATTAATAGCCCTTTCAAGCGCTTTATCAGGTTCATCTACAATTCCATGATAGTGAAATTGATATCGCCGCGCAAGAACGAAGTCATAGATTTTATCAGCAGTTTCATTTGCGTATTCCTTATGTTTTTCATCGCAAGGAACGACTACAACAGAGCAGCCTAATTTGTCCCCATCATGCCTAAGGTATCCTATATGAAATGAAGCCGATAATATTCTTTCGTCCTTTTCCACTTCATCCAGGTATTTATTAATAGATACCATAGGCTCATCTGTTGATACAGATTTCTCGCCGCCAATGATAATGGGGACCTTTCTATAAACTGGCGTTAGATACCTTTTATTTTTTAAAAGATCTACAAATAATTTTGCAACTTTTCTGTGGGTTTCCAGTATATCTGTATGAGGCGAATGCCTGTAGCATCTCACGATTGTTGTATTAGCAATAAATTGCTCTGATAGATTGCCGTGAGGATCCATGACTACAGCGATTGGAAGATACGGACCGGTAATTTTTCTAATTTCTTCTAATATTTTATGCTCTCCGGAATCCCCTTCCAAATCTTCTACTTTACTTGCGCCATGCAGATAAAGAAATATACCATCAATTTCACTTAGGTTTTTCTTTAAAGTATGCAGAATTCGCGTCAGAATAAAATCAAAAGCATCTTTTGTAACTAAACCGCCTGGATGACCATTTGCATAAATACTAGGGATTATTTCTATGTTATTGTTCTCAAAAATATCTCTTATCCCCATTGCATCTATAGAGTCCTCTCCATACTTAAAAATAAAATTCTCAAAACCCATTTTTTGATATGCATGTTCATTTGATTCTGAATTAAAATGCCCTACTAAGACTTTCATTTCTGTGTTTGCCCCTTTTCACCGGCTTTAGACTCAAGCACCTTTTTCATCTTTTTGTAAACTGCATCCCCTTTCATTAGCCCATAATCTTCCGGGCTGATTATCATAATTGGAATAGCCGGGTCAACTTCTTTTCTTATATTTTGGGCTGCATACTTAACTTGAGGCGCAAGCAACACAATATCCTTATTTTCAGCACTTTTTGGAATTGATTCCAAACCTGCAGCAACTATGTTTATGTGATCGTTTATCTTTGCTGCTGCTTCTTGTATTTTTTTACACATAATTGTTGTGCTCATACCTGCCTGACAAACTAACAAAACATCCATGTTTTTTCCTCCTTGCAAATTTCAACGTTACACGCATAAGTTATAAAACTTCTATTTCTTCTAGATCTACGTCTTCTAAATTTGACGTATTTGCTTCTTCCTGCAGCTTTTGTTTTTCATAAACTTTAAAAAAGGGATAGTATACTATTATATCAGCTATAACGCACACTACTGTTAAAATCAGTGATTTATAATCAAGACTTGATAACAACTGCCCCAGCCCTACAGGAACTGTAGAACTTACATTTACGAATGTCCTATTTATTAATCCCATACTCATAGGAACATAGCATAAAATGATATTTACAATTTGAGCCAAAAGAAAAGGAATAAGGAAAATAGGGTTTAAAACAATAGGCAGACCAAAGAGGACCGGCTCGTTTATTCCAAAAATTCCAGGAACAATAGCAAGCTTGCCTATAGTTTGTATTTGCTTAGACTTGCTTCTTAGCATTAAAAACACCAAACCTAAAGTAGCGCCTCCGCCTCCGATTGCAACAAAATTAAAATAAAAAGGTGAAGTTACTATTCTGGGCAGCTGCTTTAACGATGCACCCGCAGCATACGCCGCTGCATTTTCCAGTGTGTTTGCCTCAAGTGACGGCATTACAACTGATAGTATAGCACTACTGTGAATACCAAACCACCACCCAATTTGCGCAAACGTTGAAGATAGCGAGATTCCCCAAATAGTATCTACTGCAAGGTTTAGCGGCTTGCCTATTGCCATCATTATTTCAGGGAAAGAAGTGTTAAAACCTTCAGCTAGCAGTATTCTTCCCAACAGCATTATTATAAATATAAGGGTTATTGGAACCAAGTTTCCAAGGGAATTCCTCAATGATGCAGGCACTGTATCCGGAAAGTTAATATACCCGAGTTTTTTCTTTACAAACCAATGATACAGCTCTACTGAAACAAACGTAGTAATAATGGCAGAAAACAATCCTGTTCCTCCAAAATAGCTGGTATCCCAATTCCACTGCACATACTGGCTATTAATCAATAGAAATGATATAAACGCGACAAGCATTGTAAGAAATGTGTTCATGTCATTTTTTAACGCTGTGTTATAAGCTATTGCTAAACTCAAGTATAAGGCTTGGCTTCCTAATGTTATACCGAATAAGAAACTCAAATGAGGACCATATACCTCAGAAAACTGTGCCCATGCCTTAAAAAAGCTGTATAAAACACTGTTTGGTTCCAGCATATTATAATCAAGAAAAGGCCTTGATAATATTAGAGAAAATGAACCTATCAAAATTATTGGAAGGATTGTCATAAATGAAGTTGCAATTATTTGTAGATACTTATTTTGAGCAACCTTTCCGGTGATTGGAGACAGATACTTTTCTACTACAGAAGAGAATTTGTCTAAAAAATTATTCACGTAAATCAAGCCCCCCATTAATTTTTCAATAATAGACTTGCCATGCGTTCCCAATTTATAGCACTGTTTAAGTGGTCTTGAGCATGTGTCATTATTAAGGAATATGGCACTTCTTCATTGTTTGCTTCAGCTTGTATCAGTTCTGTTTGTAAATTATGCACCTCATTTAAAATTTCTTTACCGCGATTTAGTTTTTTCAAAGCCTCGTCCTCATTGCTTTCTTTATACAGCAAAACAGCATTATAAAAGCAGTCTAATGCTTCGCCGGCATTTGCAATGATTTTAAAAGCTAAGAGCTGTACTTCTTCTTTTGTCATATTTTCCTCCTTCTTAGCAAATATTTGTAATTTATGTTGTAAATTTGTCTGTATTTTAAACTTATCATGTGTTTACTGGATTTTTCAAATCTGAAATTGCCAGGTAAGTGGTAATTTAGTATTTAGTATAAGAATCAATTCTCATAGACTAATTAAGCATTGACTTAATCAAAAACCGTGCTACAATTGAATTAAGTAAATACTTAATTAAAATGGAAGGTGACAGTTTATGGATGTATTAGCTGTGCTTAAAGCTTTGGGCGATGATACGAGGTTTAAAATTATTGAGATTTTATTAGAGCATAATTACTGTGTGAGAACTTTGGCTGAGGAACTGGGGATTTCGGAAGCTGCTGTATCTCAGCATTTAAAAGTGTTAAAAGAGGCAGGCCTGCTTGAAGGCGAAAGGCGAGGCTATTATATGCACTATGATGTAAATCGAGATGTTCTATATAAGCTTGCATCAAAAATTGAAGAATTAGCGGACATCCAGCGCAAGCCCTGCAATTTTAAAGAAAAAGAAGACTGCAATCACAACGAAAAACAACAATGCCATATGCAAAAAACCGGGCAGGAGTGCTCCGAGAAGGTTCGGTTTTTCTGCCACGGCAGCAGTAAAAAAGAAGGCGGAAAACAAGATGCCAATCATAACTGTCACGAATCTTAAAAAGATGTTTGGAGAAGTTTGCGCGGTAAATGATATTTCCTTTGAGATAGATGAAGGGGAAATATTTGGCTTTCTAGGACCCAACGGAGCGGGCAAGACTACAACCATCAACATGATGATCGGACTTGCAAGACCTACCGACGGTGATATTGTAATTTATGGTATTGATGCCGTAAGGGAGGTTAAAAAGGTTCAAGGGATTATAGGAGTGGTTCCTGATGAGAATAATTTATATGATGAGATGGACGGCTTCGAAAATCTTTGTTTTTGTGCCTCTTTATATGGAATAGGGAAAAATGAGCGGGAAAAAAGGGCGCGAGCATTACTGGAAGAGTTTAATTTAGTCGGTGCGGGAAAACGTCCATTTAAAGCATATTCCAAAGGGATGCGACGCAAGCTTACAATCGCTGCAGGGATTATACACGATCCTAAGATTCTGTTTTTAGATGAGCCGACTACGGGCATAGATGTGGAAAGCGCTCGACAGATAAGAAGGCTCATAGTGAGCTTAAAAGAGCAGGGCAAGACAATATTTCTTACCACCCACTATATTGAAGAGGCTCAGCGTGTATGCGACAGGGTTGCCTTTATTGCAAATGGAAGGATTGTAAAAGTGGGCACCGTGAAAGAGCTTTTGGAAAATGCGCAGCATGAACACAAAATGAAACTTGTGCTCAATAAAAGTATTGAAGATATAAAGGATGAAATCGAAAGCAGCTTAGAGAACTGCAAGCTCAAAATACAAGAAGAAAACTCCTGCATTATTATCTCAAAGGAGCGCATAGCCCTATATCCTATCCTTCGGATTTTAGACAGTAAGGGAGTATCGGTTTATGAAGCAATAGAGATAAAGCCATCTCTTGAAGATGTATTTGTCAGCGTAACAGGAATCGAAGCTCCTATGCTAAAAAAAGAAAAAGAGAGGGTAGGAAAATAAAATGAAAACATGGATTGCATTTTGGAATATTTTAAAAAAAGATGTTAGAAACTATTATTTAAAACCGCCTAACATCAGCTGGGGAATCATCTTTCCTGTTTCTTGGACGCTAATGCAGCTTCTCCGCTCACCTGAACATGTGGAAATCATAGAACTGCTGCCGGGACTAATGGCAATGAGCGTGCTGTTTGGAACAACCTCGATGCTGGCTGTTACGATTACCTTTGAGAAAAAAGGACGCTCCTTTGACAGACTGCTCCTTGCTCCAATAAGCCTTAACATGATGGTTCTTGCGAAATTATCCGGCGCAGTAATATTCGGGATAGTTAATGCCTTTGTGCCGGCTGTTTTTGCAGCTTTCTTTATAGATTTGAGCAAAATAAATTGGGCGGCAGTACTTGCTGCGATTTTTCTCATTGCGGCAACTTCTGCCTTAATAGGCCTATTTATTGCCGTCTCTGCAAAAGAAGTTTTCGAGGCACAGACCTTTTCCAACTTCTTCAGGTTTCCCATGCTGTTTTTATGCGGACTGTTTATACCAATCAGCCAACTGCCTGCCCCGTTAAGACTTATCTCCTTTTGCCTGCCGCTGACCTATGGAACCGACATGCTCAAAGGCGCTATCATAGGGTTCCCTGCTTTCAATATCCTCCTGGATATCCTAGCCCTGCTGACCTTTGTCCTGCTGCTATTTCACCTCTGCCATAGAAATATAGAAAGAAAGTGGATTTTATGAGCACCCAAAAGGTGCTTTTTATGTGCAGAAACTTAATATTTTAGATACAACTTGACAAAACACAGGAAAAGGTTGTACTAATATAATAGTTATTGACACAATTTGACACTAGTTTATGAAAAGGATGAAATTATATGTTGAAAGATAGACTAATAATATATTTAGAGGAACAAACTAAAAGCTGCGATTTAACTAATATAACTGATATGGCCAAGGATTTTACCGCAGAGAAAATGGCAAAACGCTTTAATGTTAAGCGAAACACCGTAAGCTATCACTTGAATAATGCTGTAAGAGAAAAAATTCTATTTAAAATAAACACACGTCCAGTGATTTTTTTTCACCGTATCGCCTTTCAAGAAAAGCTTTTTTCAATTCCACAAGATGTAGATGTATATGAAAGTATAACAGAATTAATGAGAGAAAAAAACAGTGGAAATACTAACATAGCACATAAAAAATTGTTGCCTAAAGAGGCGCCGGAGAAAGTCACACATAAAAATGCTTTTAGCGACATAATCGGTGCCAAGGGAAGCCTAAAGAAGACGATTGAGCAAATCAAAACTTCGGTATTTTATCCGGATAATGGCCTGCCGATACTTCTTTATGGTCCCACTGGCGTTGGAAAAAGTTGGATTGCGAAAAAGATATACCAGTTTGCAACAGAAAATGGCGTTATTAAAAAAGATGCTCCTTTTGTATCATTTAACTGCGCTCAGTATGCTAATAATCCTGAATTACTCTCAAGTAATCTTTTTGGCTATGCAAAAGGGGCGTTTACAGGGGCTTATACTACAACTCGAGGTATGCTTGAATCAGCAGACGAAGGTATCTTATTTTTAGATGAAGTACATCGGCTAAACCAAGAGGGGCAGGAAAAATTATTTACTTTTTTAGACCAAGGTGTATTCCGGCGAATGGGAGAGACCGAGGGCTGGCACACTGCAAAAGTTAGACTTATTATGGCTACTACAGAAGATTTATCAGCCAATTTTTTAGAGACATTTTTGCGCCGAATCCCAATTATAGTTAATATCCCTTCTCTCGATGAACGTGGGATAGATGAAAAGTTGCAGTTTGTTTATAGTTTTTTGATAGAAGAGAGCCGAATACTAGGAAAAGATCTCTTAGTTTCGACAAAAGTAGTAGATACTTTGATATCTCATACTTATAAAGGGAATATAGGGAGCCTGCAGAACATTATAAAGTATATGTGCGCTTCAAATTATGCCAAAGATAAAGAGAATGAAGAAATTCATATTAATTTATATAATCTGCCGGAAGAATTGCTAATTGAAGTATCCCATAACTTAGAATCAAAGATAAAGAAAAATAATGTAATAAGAATTACGCCAAATACCAGTTTAAATCAAATATACAGCAACAAAAAAGATGAAAGACAAATGATAAAGTCCATGTTTGCACATTGCTATGAATTTTATACGGATTTGAAAGAGGGACGGAAAAGTCAGGAGCAGTTCGAAAATGACGTATTTAACGAAATCAATGCGCTTTTTGACTACCTGGTGTTTAAAAGGCTCTCAGATAATGAGGGAACCATGATGAAATTTATTACTGGCAGCATGCATGATGTTTTCAGATATGTTGAATACAATTACAATATGAATTTTAACGGCAATAGCATCTATGCCATTTCAACATATTTATTTTTCCGGCACAATGAGTATGATGATTCAAAAGAAGCGGACTGCAAGATTTGCGCCGAACTATATGAGTATATACTGCAAAACTATAAATTTGAAAATAAAATAGCGAAACACATGCTGCTAATGATTGAAAGTAAAATGGATATTCGTCCGAATATAGAAGATGAAATACTATTTACACTATATTTAAAAAGTCAGCACATCAAAACAGATCTTAACCACATAAAAGCAATTATTTTAGCTCACGGCTATGCAACGGCAAGCAGTATTGCCAATGTAGCAAATCGCCTACTCAATGAAAACATATTTGAGGCTTTTGATATGCCGATAGACAGCCGGGTAGAGGATATCGTAGAACATGTAAGACAATATGTAGAATACAATGATATACACAACGGCTTGGTAATGCTGGTTGACATGGGTTCTCTCAATAACATATATCTGTCGCTGAAGCAATATCTGAGCGGACCTGTTGCTATAATAAACAATGTATCTACACAGCTTGCCTTAAGCGTAGGATCTCAACTTAAAAAAGGTTTGCCTATAGAGGATATGATCGAAGAAATAAAAATGTATAATCAGACAGAATATAAGGTTATATACCCCGAACGGGATCGCCAAAAAGCCTTTTTAACTTGTTGTTTCACCGGCCTGGGAACAGCAGAACAGTTAAAGAATTTGCTTGAAAAAAGTATTCCTTCAGAACTGAATTTAAAGATCGCAGCTTATGATTTTCAGCGATTAAAAAGCCGAGGCATAGATGATCCTATATTTCAGCTTTATGATGTACTGTGCATTATAGGAACTGCAGATCCCAAAATAAACAGAGTTGAATTTATAAACATTGAGGATTTAATGTCCGGGGAGGCGGAAAGTAGATTTATACAAATCTTAAAACCTATTGCAACAGACAAACAAATAAACAATATTAATGAAAATCTGATTCGCAATTTTTCAATCGAAAGACTTATTGACTCTTTGACAATCTTAGACACTAATAAGATTCTCTCACATATTGAGCAATGTTTAGGCAGATATGAGTCTCTCTCCGGAAAACATTTATCGAATAGAAAAAAGGCAGGAATTTACTTTCATGTAAGTTGCCTTGTGGAAAGATTGGTAAGGCAATCGCCTATTGAAATATATCCCGATCTTGAAAATTTACAAAAATCCCAATCACAATCCATTAAGTGGATTCAAGAAGCTTTTAGCACTATTGAGGAGGTTTACAGCGTAAAAATTCCTCCTGCAGAAATCGGATATATTTATGACATTTTAGCGGCAGAGGATTAAAGCTTAAAAAAAGGTGAATGCGCAAGAAGTAAAAGATAAACAACTTGCGCATTTTTTATATTAAAAACCCTATTGACACTACTTGACACTGCTTGGCATGTTTTTTGCTTAAATATTCTAACGAAGTACAAAAACTATTAAAATAAGGCAAGGAGGATAAACATGGAGATCTCGCTAATTCAAGCAGTCTTAATTGCTGCAGTTGCGGCACTGACTAATTTGGACGGCAACTTTTTCGGAGAAATGAAATTCCGGGAGCCTATTGTCACAGGATTTTTGGTTGGACTGATATTAGGCGATGTTTCTAAAGGGCTTCTTATCGGAGCCGAATTGCAGGTTATTTGGATGGGAGCTACCGGTATAGGGCCTACTGCTCAGCTGGATATCGGCGTAGGAGGAACCATCGGAACGGCAGTGGCTTTGCTTACGGGTAAAGGCGCTGAAGTCGCAATTACCTTCGGACTGCCTATGGCAGTAATTATGCAGTTTTTAAATACCTTACTTATGACCTCATATTCTGTTTTAATGCATCGAGTAGATAAGCTGATTGATGAACTTAAGGAAAGACAAATTGTATTCATCCATATTGCCTGTGGCATGCTGACTGCCTTAATCTATGCTATACTGACGTTTATCGTCATATACTTCGGAAACAATGCAATCGATGCAGCGGTTAAAAGCTTGCCTCAGTGGGCCAGCAATGGTTTAAATGCAGTTGCAGTCATACTTCCCGCTCTAGGTTTTGCACTACTGTTGAATATACTTCTTGAAACAAATTTAATTCCATTTTTTATTGCCGGATTTGCAATTACAGCATTTTTGAATTTGAATACCATAGCAGTGACTTGTATAGGGCTTGCAGCAGCATGGGTCATTTATCTTATTAGAACGAACAGTATTCCGGGAGCAGCCGAGGCAGCTGCCCACAATGAGGAGGATGAACTATGAGCAGTGAGATGAGTCAAACCGTAGCAAACAAAGTAAAAAATAATGATATAATTAGTGCTGAAAACAACATTACCAAGAAAGATTTTAGAAAAACATTTTGGCGTTCATTTACTCTGCTTAACTCTTTTAATTATGAACGAATGGAAGGCTTAGGATATCTATTTTCTATAATGCCGGAGCTAAAAAAGATTTACAAAGATGACAAGGAAAAATTAAAAGAGGCATATCATCGCCATATGGAAGCATTTAACATGACAATTGCGCCGGCACCTTTTGTAATGGGAATATCAATTGCCATGGAAGAACAAGCAAAAGCCGATCCTGATTTTGATACTTCATCGATAAATGCGGTCAAGGTTGCACTAATGGGACCTTTAAGCGGTATTGGAGACACCTTCTTTTGGGGAATTTTTCGTGTCATTGCTTGTTCAATTGGAATTTCCTTTGCCAAACAAGGCAATATTTTAGCCCCATTTATAATGCTACTTTTATTTAATATACCTGCATTTTTAACTCGTTGGTATGGTCTAATGATTGGTTATACAAAAGGTAGTCAGATTCTCGCAGATTTACAGGAATCAGGTAAAATGCAGTTATTTACTTATTGTGCCGGTATTGTAGGTGTTATGGCAATCGGATGTATGGTGGCATCGCAAATTAATATTACATCGCCGCTGGTTTTTACAATTGCAGGTCAAAAGGTAGTTATACAAGAATATTTAGATCAAATTATGCCGAAATTATTACCTCTGTGCACTACAGTTGCAGTGTATTCGGCAATTAAAAAGCGAATTAAGATAACAACCATAATTGCCACCATAGTGGTAATTGGTTTTGTATTAGGAGTATTGGGAGTTATAGGAGCGTGATATTGTGGCAATTGTTGATGTAAGAATAGACGACAGGCTAATTCACGGACAGGTCTGCGGCTATTGGATACCATATTATAATGTTGATAAAATCGTAATTGTCGATGACAAGATATGCAATGACGAAATGCGTAAAACAGCTTTAAAATTCGGCTGTCCAAATAAAGTAAAGTTATCGATTTTGAGCACGAAGGATGCGGCCGATAAACTTAAAAGAGGTCTGGATAAGGGAAGCAATGTTATGATTTTGTGTGAAGGCCCGGCACCTTTAAGAAAAATGATTGAGTTGGGCTATTCCATCTCAAAAGTAACAGTCGGTAATATGTCCAACAAACCAGGGACAAGACATATAAAGGGAACTGTTTATATTTCTCAGCAAGATGAAGAAGACTTTAAATTTTTAACAGAATATGGCGTAAAAATAATTGCCCAAATGGTTCCTACCGAGGCGCCGGTAGAATTAGAACAATTGCTTTAAAAATTAGAAGTTTTTTATTGACGAGGAGGATGACACCTTATGGAAATGGAAACACCTACTGTTTTAGGATATATTAATGATCAGCCGAGAGCGCTAAGATCAACTCTTGAAAACAAAGACGAATTTGTAGTTCCTTTTGTCGAGACATTCAAAAAGCATAATATTAAAAGAGTCCTGTTTTTTGGCTCCGGCACTTCTTATAATGCGTCAGTTATTGCGGCACATTATTTTAAGCAAATAGTGGGAATTGACGCTGCAGCTCACTATCCTACCGTATTTAAAAATTATGAAAAAGCGGATTGGACAAACATGCTTAAAAAAGATGAAATTTTGTTTGTGGGAATAAGCCAGTCCGGAACATCCAGGTCTACGGTAGATGTTATGAAATATGCAAAAGAAAATGGTTATCTGACATTGGCGCTTACCGAAAATGTTGAAAGCGAAATTACCAAATATGTAGATACAGTCGTACATTTATTATGCGGCAAAGAATTAACTCCTCCTGAAACCCGGGGCTATACTGTGACGGTTCTAACTTTATACTTATGGGCTATATCTATTGCGAGACTGTTAGGATCATATAGCGAAAGGCAATACGAGGAAGCAATGAAAGATGCCGAATATCTTGCAAACAACTTCGAAACTGTGATTAAAGAAAGCGAAGACTGGTATGAAAAAAATAAAACCACAATAGTAAACAGCGATAGAATTTATATCTTGGGATATGGAGTAGATTTTGGGTCAGCATTAGAGGGTATGCTAAAGGTTGGCGAAATGCTTCGCATCCCGACTATAGGATATGAAATCGAAGAATTTCTGCACGGCCCGACGATGGGGCTTAATGGCCGGCAAACTATATTTTTAATTGGTTCTGATGAACCTGAATTTGAAAGAATGTTGCTCTTAAGGCAGACATTTAAAAAGTATACGCCGAGGGTGCATGTGATAACATGCAAGCCTATAGAGGGAGACTATAGAGATTTAGTATTTAACACGAAAGTCAATAAATATATTGCACCAATTATGTATACTGTACCTTTCCAATTTGTTGCAGCAAAAGGTGCAAAAGATATTGGGATAGATACAAATATAAATCCATTTGACGAACCATTAGCTCATCTACCTGAATAATTATGCTAAAATATTGTTATAGATGCAGCACTAAGGCAAATTAAGAATATCAAGCGAGGTAAATATTATGATTGGAATAATCGTGACAGGACATGGAAATTTTGCCACAGGCATTACTTCGGCATTAGAAACTATAATGGGCAAGCAGGAGCAATATATAAACGTTGACTTTCCAAGAGAAGATACAGCTACTGAACTGAAAGAGAATATAGCAAAGGCCATTGATAAGCTTAAAAGCTGTGATAATATTATCGTATTTGCAGACCTTTTGAGCGGTTCTCCTTTTAACACAGCGATAATGAAGGCGATGGAAGATGAACGTATAAAGGTAATTTATGGCGTAAATCTTGGCATGCTTGTTGAAGCTGTAATGAATCGCAACAAAGGAATTGATTTCAATGAGATTATAAAAAATGCAGTTGAAACGGGGAAAAGTCAAGTAGGTTTATTTGATGCAAAAAATATTGCAAAAAGTGAACCCAAAAATGATAACGAATTATAGCACTTGCTAGACTTACCCTTATTTATCTTGTTTATAAATCCCTTGTGATTCGAAACGAATTGCAAGGGATTTTTTATTGTCTTAAACAACTTTTAATATTTAGTTGCACCCTCAAGGTGAAAATGATTATTTGTTTTTATAAAACAAGAAACGATACAATGTCTATAGAGGAATAAAGCGAAAGGGAGGTGAAGCCATGATAAAGAAAAAACTGAATGTCTTAATTGTCTGCGGATCAGGTGCATCAAGTGGGTTTATGGCGGCGAATATAAGAAAAGCAGCGGCAAAAAGGGGTATAGATATAGAAATAAACGCCAGAAGCGAAGCTGAAATAGAAAATTATATCGACGAAATTGATTGCCTTATGGTTGGGCCGCATCTTGCTTACTTACTAGATGAAGTTGATGAAATTACTGGCGATGGACATGAGAATGTAAAAGTAGGTATGATAAAGCCTGAATATTATTCAACCTTAGACGGAGATAAAGCATTGGATCAAATTCTCTCATTAGTAGAAGGAAATTAGACCGATAAAAATTGGGAGGAAAATAAAATGATGGATACACTTATAAATTGGCTTGAAAACAGCTTTGCCCCTAAAATGACAAAAGTTAATAATAATGTATGGGTTGTTTCGATAAAAGATGCTATTATGCAAACGTTGCCTTTTATATTATTAGGTTCAGTATTTTGCCTTCTTGCAATATTAAATGATTATTTTCCGTCCTTGCCATCTTTTTGGGAGCCGTTTGGGTGGACGATGGGGAAAATCTCGCTTTTCGTTGCATTTTTAATCCCATTTAACTTAATGGAAAAACAGCGTCTTCGCAAACAGCGCTTTATTGCAGGTATGACGAGCCTTGTTTTGTTTTTGATGGTTGTCACACCTCAAGTTGTAGCTGATAAGACCATTGGCTTTGGACATGATTCTTTAGGTGCCGGCGGTATGTTTGCAGCTATTGTCTGCGGTATATTTACAGGTCTTGTTATGGGTGCTTTCGGCAAGTTCTCATTCTTCAGCAAGGATTCTGTTATACCTGATTTTGTAAGATCATGGTTTGATTCTATGCTGCCTATAGGAATCGTAATATTGACCGGCTGGATTGTGGTATTACTTATGAATGTTGATTTATATAACATAATACTTTCAATTTTTATGCCGATTGCAAATTTCATTGAGACACCCTATGGTTTTGTTCTAATGTTGTTTGTTTATTGTTTTCTGTATTCGATGGGTATTTCAAGTTGGGTACTAACACCCGTTACTAAACCGGTGTTATTATCTGCTATTACTCAAAACATTGCACTTGTTGCCGCCGGCACTGCAACTGTTTCAAATTTAAACTTAGTTACATCTGAAACGATTTATTCTGCATATCTTTGGGTAGGCGGAATTGGCTGCACTTTGCCTCTGGTGATCATGATGATTCGATCAAGGTCCAAAAAACTCAAGGCATTAGGGACTGCAAGCCTAGTGCCGGGAATATTTAACATCAATGAACCTGTAGTCTTTGGGGCGATTGCCTGGAATCCTATTCTTATGATTCCTATGTGGCTGCAAGGAATTATCCTTCCAATAATTGTGTGGATTTTTACAAAAGTTATTCCAATAGCGCCTATTCCTACAATGCTTTTCGATCTGTGGTACTGCCCATTCCCATTTGCTACATGGATAGTTACAAAAAGTTTTACAGCTATCTTTTTATTAGCGATAGTGTAAAATATTTCTAGGTTTTTTGCAGGAAAAATTCATTCGGACGTAGAAAAAAGACCTCACCATCCTTTCCACAGGATGAGTATAAACTCATAGAAAGGTGAGGTCTTTATGGAA
>Ga0134104_1000815_pt1 | contig 32939 bp, 26 predicted proteins | sample 15_3_2metaG_FD_94455 | JGI IMG/M metagenome (GOLD analysis project Ga0134104, IMG submission 94455) | Switchgrass degrading microbial communities from high solid loading bioreactors in New Hampshire, USA - 15_59_3.3_214_A2 metaG | ecosystem: Engineered > Bioreactor > Semi-continuous > Anaerobic...
CCAAGGCTCCTTTAGCAATGTTTCTGCCGTTTTCACCTACTGATATCAATACATCCACACCGCTTTCAAAAGCGAACTTTCCAACGTCCTTATGTGCCTTATCTGCCCAACTGCCCATTTCAAGCATATCGCCGAGCACAGCAATCCTTCTGGTTCCCGTTATGTCTTTGAGCACACCCAAAGCGGCCTCCATTGACTGGGGACTGGCGTTATATGCATCATTTATTATTTTTATGCCGTTGAAATTCAGTATATTCAACCTCATTTTTCCCGGAGTGAACTCTCCGATTCCCTTTATTATCTTCTCAACGGGAACTTTCAGTTCAATACCTACGGCAATTGCCGCAAGTGCATTATGAACATTATGAATTCCTGGAACAGGGATATGTACTTCGTATGTCTTATTATTTATCTCAATTCTAAAGTATGTCCCCTGCTCACCCGCCGTCTTAACGTCAAATGCCTGATAGTCCGTATCATCCTCGAGTCCGTAGAATATTGTCTTATACGGAAGCAAATTTCTCATACCTGAAAGCAACTGGTCATCTACATTTAGTATCACCACTCCGTTTTTGCTTAACCCCTCTAGGATTTCCATCTTCGCTTTTAGTATATTCTGCCGGGATCCTAATTTTTCAATGTGAGAAAGACCTATATTGGTTATGACTGCGATGTCCGGCTGTGAAATCTTGCTTAATCGGCTTATTTCTCCAAAGCCGCTCATACCCATCTCAATAACCGCACACTCATGTGTCTTGTCAAGATTAAAAATTGTCAAAGGCAGTCCAATTTCATTGTTAAAGTTACCTTCTGTTTTCAGAACTCTGTACTGCTGGCTGAGTACTGCTGCAATCATATCCTTTGTACTTGTCTTTCCTACACTTCCGGTGATTCCCACAACAGGAATATTAAATCTTTTTCTGTAGAAAGCTGCCAGATTGCCAAGAGCTCTTAACGTATCGGCAACTTTTATAACTGTACCGTCTACGTCAGGGGTGTCTTCCTTATGCGTAAGACACGCAGCTGCACCTCTCTCAAAGGCCTGAACAATAAAGTCATGGCCGTCAAAACGCTCTCCTGTAATTGGTATAAACAAATTACCAGCATTAATTGATCTGGAATCAGTTGATACACCGGTTATCACAGTACCACTGTTTCCTGAAAGAAGCGTTCCTCCTACAGCCTCCATTATTTCACTACATTTTAATGTCTGCATTCAATATCCTCCCAAAATTACTTATCTAATTCTTTAAGGATCTCCCTGACTACTTCTCTCTCATCAAAATGGATAGTTTTATCCTTAAATGTCTGGTATGTTTCGTGACCTTTTCCGGCCAATACAATAACGTCTCCCGGCTGTGCATTTGATAATGCATACTTTATAGCCTCCCGCCGGTCAACAATGGTCGTATACTTTCCTTCTGTATCTTTTATCCCCTCTTCAATGTCACGGACAATTGCAAGCGGTTCTTCAGTCCTCGGATTGTCGGATGTTATAATGGTAAAATCAGCAATTCTGCCTGATATTCTGCCCATTGCCGGCCTCTTTGCCCTGTCACGGTCTCCTCCGCAGCCAAATACACTTATAAGTCTGCCCTTTGTAAAATCTTTTACAGTAGTAAGTATATTTTCAAGACTGTCAGGAGTGTGGGCATAATCAATGATAACAGTAAAATCTCTGTCTGTCTTTACAGTTTCAACTCTTCCCGGCACACTTACCCTTTCAAGTCCGGCTTTTACACTGTCAAAGGATACATTCATAAGCCCGCAGGCCCCTATAGCAGCCAGTGCATTATATACACTAAACTTTCCGGGTATGTTTATTTTTACTCTGCCATTCATCCAGGGCGACTTCAGGTTGAATTCAACGCTGTCTGAGTGCTTTAAAATATCTGACGCGGTTATGTCTGCATCATTTTCTATCCCATATGTAAGCAATTCACACTCCGCTATCTCCAATATTCGTCTTCCATATTCGCTGTCAATGTTTACAATTCCCTTTTTACACATGCCGAATAGTTTTGTCTTTGCCCTAAAGTAGTCTTCTTTGTCCTTATGCTCCCTAGGACCTATATGGTCTTCAGTGAGGTTGGTAAATATTCCGATTTGAAATTCACAGCAGCTTACTCTATTTAGGGCAAGTCCCTGAGAAGATACTTCCATAACAACACTGTCCACGTCCTTCTCCAGCATTTCCGAAAAGAGGGATTGGAGGTCATAGGATTCTGGAGTTGTGCGTTCAGCATATAAAACCTGATCGCCTATCATATTCGCCACAGTTCCGATTAATCCAACTTTATGCTTTTCTTGCTCCAGAATTGACTTTATCATATACGTTATTGTTGTCTTTCCTTTTGTGCCCGTAACCCCAATAAGATTGAACCTGCCGGATGGATGGTTGTAGAAAGCATCCGATACATACGCAAGTGCGTATCGGGTATTTCCCACCTTGACAACCGTTATCCCATCAGGCACCTCAACATCTTTTTGTACAAGAAGTGCCCTAGCTCCGTTTTCAAGAGCTGACGGAATGTAATCATGTCCATCGGCAACAGTACCTTCAATACATACAAACAACGAACCGTTCTTAACTTTTCTTGAATCATATGCTATATCGTTTATCTCTACATCTTTATCACCTTTAATTTTATCAGGATTTAATCCTTTGATCAGTTCTGAAAGTAACATCTAGCACCTCCGATTATTGATTATTTATGAATTTTTATTCTATATTATCAAGTTCTCTGAATTCAACTTCTATAACCTTTCCTGCAGTAACCACTTCACCAGGAGCAACAGATTGCTTATATGCACTTCCTGAGCCACTGATTTTAATGTTAAGTCCCGCATTTTTCAATGTATCCGTAGCCTCTGAAACTGTCTTGTTCAATACACTTGGCACCGTCACCATTTTTTCCTCTTCAGGTTTATAGGTATATAAAACTACAATGGATTTTTTAGGTATGCTTGCATCAGGTTTCGGCGTCTGCTCAACAACAATACTTTCTCCATTGCCTTCCCCTTCTATTTTATATTCAAGGTCATACTCCTTCAGGCTCTTAACCGCTTCATTTATTGTCTTATTTCTCACATCCGGAACAAATACCTCTTCTACCATCATTTCCTTGTCCTTTTCGGAATATCTTCTTTCCACTCCAAGATAACTAAGGGTATCCTCAATTATTTTCCCCGCAACCGGTGCGGCAATTGCGCCTCCCATGTGGGAGTCACCTTTTGGATCAAATAAAGCAACAAGCACGCATATTGATGGATTGTCAGCCGGCGCAAAGGAACAAAAGGATGCAGTATATACTCCTTCTTCCGTTGTCTGTGAAGTCCCTGTTTTTCCTGCCACCCTGTAACCTTTTACATAGGCATTTCTACCTGTTCCCTCTGAAACAACCCCTTCAAGTATTTCTCTTACCGTTTCGGCAGTTTCTTTTGATATAACTGTTCTTATTACTTCAGGTTCAAACTTTTTTACTATATTTCCTTCAGAATCTGTAAGCTCCTTTACAAGCCTTGGTTTCATCAACTTACCGTCGTTTGCAAGGGCAGTATACGCAGTTATAAGCTGTATAGGTGTAATGGTAAAACGCTGTCCGAATGATGCAGCTGCCATATCCACTTCAGTAGGCTTTTCATGTATTATTCCCGTTTGCTCTCCAAGTAAATCAATTCCTGTCTTATCATAAAAACCAAAGGCTTTCATATAGCCGTAAAACTTGTCAATTCCAAGATTCATCGCCAGCTTTACAAATACTGGGTTACATGAATTATATACAGCCTCTCTGAAGGTCTCCTCACCGTGGGGTCTTCCTCTTCTCCAACAACTCATTGTCCAGCCGCCTACTTCGACAGGGAAATCATTCACCATTGTCTCGGGCGTTATAGCGTTTTCTTCCAAACCTGCTGCAGTAGTTATTGCCTTGAAAGTAGAACCAGGTTCATATGTATCCACTACCGCCCTGTTTCTCCACACTGTTTTCCTTAATATATCAACACCCTCTGAAGTATTTCCCACCCATGTCTCCGGATCATAACCCGGAGGAGCTGCATATGGGGCATTTAAATCAAAGTCAGGCTTTGAGACCAGGGCAAGTATTTCCCCGTTTCTGGGATCCATTACTATTCCCACGGCACCCTTCATTACCTTATTGTCCTCTATAGCCTTTTCGAGTTCCCTTTGAACAATATACTGTATTGTTTCATCTATTGTCAGAACTACATTTAGACCATCCTGAGCTTCAATGCGTTTTTCGGTATTAAATGGAATTTCCCTTTGTCTGGCATCAACTTCACTGAGAATTTTACCGGGCACACCTTTTAGATATTTTTCCATAACAATTTCTATGCCATTCTCCAAACCCTGGTTGTCTGCACCGGTAAAACCAATTATGTGAGCAGCAAGATTTCTTCCTGGATAATAGCGCTTTGTATCTTCATCAATATTTATACCTTTAATTTTTTCTTCCTGGACCCAACTTCTTATTGCATCACCGGTTTCCTTCTCAACCTTTCTCTTTAGTATCTCGTAACTGCTGTTTTTGGTAATCTTCGCGTAAACAGTCTCTTTATCCATCTCAAGTAATTCCGCTAATCTTTGGGCAATTTGTTCAAGATCCTTACCAGATGATTTTATTTCACTCGGCCTTACTGAAATAGTATCCACAGAAGCACTAATAGCAAGTTCCTTTCCGTTTCTGTCATATATGGTCCCTCTTCTTGGACTGATTGTTCTGCTTGTATTTTGTTGTTCAAAAGCCATCTTCTGAAGTTCGTCGCTTTGTACTATCTGCAGATATGCAAGCTTACCAATTAGTACAAAAACGCCTATTGTAAATATTACCAATATAAACAGCAATCTTTTCTTGGTTTGCAAACTTGGTCCAGTCAAAATAAGCCCCCTCCATAAAAAAAGACTATAGACCGTGTAAAAAATATTTTACACTCATCCACAGTCTACATACTATTGGATTGATTATAGTTATCAGTAAAGAATACTCGCAAATTTATCTACCTTATCCAAAAATGAAGCCAACATTCCCTTGTTTTGCAGCTCTTCTCTATTCTCATAGTCTTCCGAAACAACAGTATAATCATTTTTGGGAACATAAATATACACTATCTGATTCTTCTCCGGCTTATGCATATTCAGTTTCCCTTCTGCAATTTCCCTTATTGTGTTGATATCTGTTTGCTTTTCGATTTCAACTCTCAATCTTGAATTTTCATCTTTTATTTGTTTGTACTCTTTTTCTGAGTTTATGGCAGTGAGGTTCATCTCGGTAATAAGCGCATACCTGTACATAAGCACCAGACACAGTGAGAAAACTATAACTATGCCAAATACAACCTTCCATTTGATTTTGGCATTGTTTCTCCTTATCTTTTTTTCCTTCAGCACCTGATTATGCTCATATACGTCATATTCAATTTTTTCTGCAGCTGTTCCGTAGACGTAATTACTGCCCTTTTGTATCAATTCTATTCACCTCTGAAATAATTTATACCAGGTTTGAATCATATAATGATTTATGTATGTACGGGGACTGGCTTATAGTTGCCCATTTATGACCAGCCCCCGTGATCTACGCCTGAATTTATCTTTTGTATTTTATTGCATTAAGCTTACCGCTTTTCTCTTGTGTATTTAAAATAAATCATCTTATCTTTTGTAATTACATATTTTAAAATTAATCATCTTGTCTTTTGTAATTAAGATACTTCTTTGTCTTTTGTACTTTAAACATCTTATTTCAGCTTTTATAATTTTATAAGAATTAATCTCTTTCGTAGCTCTATATATGTAATTTGTCTTTTGATATCAAATAAACTTAAATCTTTTCAATAACTCTCAATTTTGAGCTTCTTGCTCTTGGATTTTCCTCCAATTCCTCTTTTGACGGAGAAATGGGTTTTCTGGTTATAACCCTTGCCTGTGGGGTCTTGCCGCATACACATACCGGAAAATCCGGTGGGCACGTGCATGGGTTAACCAATTTGTTAAATCCATTCTTTACAATTCTATCTTCCAGCGAATGAAAGGTTATTATGCAAAACCTTCCTCCCGGCCGCAAAAGAGATACACAATCTTCTATCACTCTTTCAAGTACTCCCAGTTCATCATTAACAGCAATCCGCAGTGCCTGGAATGTCCTTTTGGCAGGATGCGGCCCTTCTCTTCTTGCTGCGTTGGGTATCGCTGACTTTATTATTTCAACAAGCTGGCCTGTTGTGCTTATTCTGCTTGTCCTTCTTGCATTCACAATAAATGATGCAATTCTGGCTGCCCACTTCTCTTCCCCATATTTTTGTATAATATTTTTAATTTCTTCCTCACTATATTCATTAACTATCTTCTCAGCTGTAAATTCTCGTGTCCTGTCCATTCTCATATCAAGGGGGGCGTCTTTTTGATAGCTGAAACCTCTTTCAGCTTCGTCAAGCTGATGTGATGAAACCCCGAGGTCAAGCAATATGCCATCCACCGCATTCACTCCAATGCTCGAACACACATCCTTGATATGAACAAAATTGCTTTTAACAAGCACATACTTTGCATTATGTGGTTCATTTTCCAGTTTCTGTCTAGATACCTCTATAGCTGTAGAATCCTGATCAATCCCTATCAGAAAACCTTTGCTTCCCAATCTTCTGTATATCTCGACTGAATGACCTGCTCCTCCAATTGTTCCATCTACATAGATACCATCTGATCTGATATTAAGATTATATATACATTCATCCAGTAAAACCGGCTTGTGTCTGAATTCCATTGTACTTTCAACTCTCCGTTTATATTCCAAGCTGTTCCATCTTTTCGGCTATTTTATCAGCAGTGAGGTTATCATCACTGTTATAAGCTTCCCATTTTAACTTGTCCCAAATTTCAACTCTAGTAGATACACCAATTATATATATTTCCTTTTCTAATCCCGCATATTCTCTCAAATTAGCCGGAATTAGAATTCTCCCCTGCTTGTCCACTTCACATTCAGTTGCTCCCGAAAAGAAAAACCTTATAAATGCTCTTGCATCCTTGCTTGACAACGGAAGTGTCTTGAGTTTGGTTTCAAGGTTACTCCACTCGTCCAGTGAATATACAAACAAACAGTTGTCCAGGCCTTTAGTTATTATAAACTTCTCCCCAAGGCCTTCTCTGAACCTGGAAGGTACTATTACTCTACCTTTGGCGTCAACTGAGTGCTGATATTCACCATAAAACAACTAGTTCACCCCACTATGGTGGATCATGTCACCACTTTGTACCACTTTACTCCACCTACATGTAATTTTATTGTATATTAGGATAAATATCAAGATGTATCTGAAAAAAATTAGAAAAAAAATAAAAGATAGGAACAAAGTCCTATCTCCATTAAGTCCTATCGTCACTGAAGTCCTATTTCCATTGAAGTCCTGCATTTATTTATTATTTGCATGACAGAGTTTGGGCAATCATTTATTACTGTTAAAAATCGCCTTCTTTTTTCGGACTGAAACGCTCAGCGCTATACCAATGGCAATATAATTTGTTACCATAGCGCTTCCGCCGGCACTTACAAATGGAAGAGGAATACCTGTTATCGGTAATAGTCTGACACACATGCCTATATTTTGAAAGAATTGATATCCAAACATTGCTGTTATTCCTATCACCATATATGATCCAAACAGGTCCCGGGAATTTTTGGCAATATATATGCATCTGAGAAGTATGCAAAATACCAAAACCAGCACAACCATGGCACCTATAAACCCCAGTTCTTCTCCTATAACTGTAAATATGAAGTCAGACTCCTTTACCGGAACACCGTCATTTTGCGTCAGCATACCTTTGTAAAGTCCTGAACCAAACAGCTGACCGGAGCCGATTGCCATTTGAGCTCTCGAAATCTGCCAACCCGAATTTAAATTATCAGTACCCGGCATAAAAAATTCTATAATCCTGGCCTTTCGCTTTTCATTAAGGGCAAAGAACCAGATAAACGGTGTTGTTGCAGCCGCAGCTCCCAGGGTTATAAATATATATTTATACTTTATGCCGTATATGAACAACATACAAATCAATATTACTAAATAAGCAATCACCATACCATAGTCAGGTTGTTTAAATATTAATGCTAAGGGTATGGCGCTGTATACAAGATATTTAATAATATTTTTAACTTTGTCTTTCTGGCCTTCCTTCAACCGCTCAAGAAAAATTGAGCCGCATATAATAAAAGCTATTTTAGCTATCTCAGATGGTTGAAATGAGCCTACGAAAGGTGCCCTCAGCCAGCTTTTACTGCCCCAGCTTTCACCGACTCCCTTAAACAGCACTACTACAAGCAGTGCGATACAGACCCAATAAAGTATAAAACCGAATGTTTTTAAATAATATTTATAATCTATTATGCAAATAGTAATAGCAGCTATAACACCCAGAATAATACTGAATATCTGAGTTTTCATATACCTTGCGTGTACTGCAGGTTCTGCCATGTGTGTGGCACTATCCAGCACAACAACTCCAATAACGGAAAGCAACAGAACGCTGAAAAACAATATATAGTCAAATTGTTTAAAAAAATTAATGTCTTTTGTTTTTTGAACAGAATACATGTTTACCACCTTGTACTTATTCCTGTCATATGTATTGTTATGGTGACTGAAAGTACATCATTACCTAGCACAACAAGTTAGCTTATAAATACATAGCTACCGCCATATCTAATATTATTATAAGTCATGTCTAATATTATCATAAGTAATATGAAAAAACTACTGCCAGACTTCAACATATATGGAAACCTGGCAGCATTTTATTACATAGCTCATCCACATAGCTTATCTGCATTCTTCATTTACATAACACATCTACATAAATCGTAGAGGTATTCCTTAACATAATAGGAATACTCACTGCAGTGCCTCTTCAGAATCAGAAACTCTTCAGTTTACTCGTTTTCATTTATTGATGTTTCATCATTATGTATATCTTCATCTACTGAATCTTTTTCAGTTTTTGCTTCTTCATCCTCTGAAAATTCTCCTGTCAGCCTTTGTTCACCTGTTGAAGTATCTGCTGTAGTGGAACCTTCGGTATTATCGTCCTGAACCTCTTCTTCCTCTTTTAGCCTTTCTAATACTGTTCCGTATTCGCTTCCACCTATCTCAACACTGTCGGTTGCATATAAAACAGCTTTCCTGCGCCTCACTACAAAAACTATTGTAAAAACAACAACAAAAATGAAAGAAAGTACTTGTGAAACCCTCATGCTTCCGAGCATAAGGCTGTCGGTTCTGAGGCCTTCAATCCAGAACCGTCCTGCTCCATATAGAATCAAATAGAGGAAAAATGCTTCGCCGTTCAGCTTTTTTCTTTTCCTGAACCACAACAGGAATATGAATAACGCTATATTCCATAAGGACTCATACAAAAAAGTCGGGTGCACAGGTGTATCTCCAATAGTGCTTCCTGTCATTCCCCACGGCAGTGTTGTCGGAGTACCGTAGGCCTCCTGGTTTACAAAATTGCCCCAGCGGCCTATACCCTGGGCAAGGGCAAGATAAGGCGAGGCAAAGTCAAAAAGATTCAGGACATTGATCTTTCTCTTTTTTGCAAAAATATATGCTACAATTACTGCACCAATAACTGCACCATATATCGCAAGGCCACCCTTTCTGGTATTGATAATATCAATAGGGTTGTCCTTGAACATATCCCAGCTGAAAATTACGTAATATAACCTTGCTGTTATTATTGCGACAGGAGCCGCAAATAAGACTAAATCTATTATAGTATCAGGATCAAGCCCGAATTTCCTGCTGTCCTTCATACCCAGCATCACGGCCAGTAAAAATCCAAAAGCAATTATTATCCCATACCAGTATATTCGTATGTTAAAAACAGTGAATGCCACTCTGCCAATGTTAAACTTAAGACCCCACAAACCCGGAAATTCAATGAATTCCATAATATTCCCCCCTATGTCGGTTTTACAACAGACAGTGCAAGATTATTAAGGTTAAAATGTTTGCTGAATATTTCATTTATATATTCAAAATTCATTTTATCATACACGTCCAAATAGTCAAATACATTTACTCCTCTGAAATAAACTGATATAAATAAATGTGATATATTCTCAACAGAATTAAAGCGTCTTAAAAATCTTCCTTTGACAGCCTTTCTTATCCTTTCATAGCTTTCTCTGTCAAGACCGGTTTTATGGAGTTCCTCAATTTTTCCGGAAATATAGTCTTTTACCTTGAAGGGATCTTGCGATTCTCCCCCGAACATTGAGAAAGCATAATTTTCTTCAATATTATAATCAAATTCAAAAGTATTGTTTATGAGCCCTTGGCTGTAAAGCTCATTATATAGGGCAGAACTTTTACCCATTATCATCTCAAGAAGTATTTTTACTGCAACTTCTCTTTTCAGAGATTCAAGACCGCTTAACCCTGTGGGATCATCTTTAAATCCCATCTGAAAGAGAGGAGTTGAAACTGCCAGGAACTGCTCTACATAATCCTTATTTAAAGATGAAATTTCTTCAGGGAAAATCCTTTTTATTTCTCCAAGTGATTCTGAATATTTTATATTTTTTTCTACCTGTTCAAACACACTTTCAGGTTCGAGATCTCCAACTACACAAATTATCATATTAGATGGATGATAAAAAGTATTATAGCACTTATACAGTATTTCCCTGTTTATTTTGCTAATGCTTTCAATTGTACCTGCAATGTCTATCTTTACAGGATGGCTTTTATAAAAGGCTCCTAAAAGGTTAAAAAATGATCTCCAATTTGGATCATCCTCATACATTCTTATTTCCTGGCCAATAATTCCTTTTTCCTTTTCAACACTCTCTTCGGTAATGTACGGATTCTGGACATAATCAAGCAAAAGTTGAAAATTTTCGCTGAACTTATCAGTACATGAAAAAAGGTAAACAGTCTGGCTGAAGCTGGTGTATGCATTGGGATTGGAACCAAGCTTCGAAAACTTATCCATTACACTGCCGTCTTTCTGTTCAAAGAGTTTATGTTCCAAAAAATGAGCAATACCGTCAGGAACCCGGGTAACATTTTCTTCGCACGGAATAATAAATTCATTATTAATGGAACCATAGTGAGTAGCAAAGGTGGCGTATTTTTTTGAATAACCTTTTTTAGGTATCAAAAAAGCTTTCAAGCCACTTTTATGCTCGTATATATATAATGTTTCACCTATCTTATCATACTTCACTGTCTTTATATCCATTCACCATTCTCCTTCTCTTTGCTGTTTTACCGCGTCTTTTGTGCTTCTGAAAATCATATAGGTTTATGCTTGCTCTTTTGACGTAAGAAAATATATGGTATCAAGCTGTATTCTTTTTGCTACATCCACAACTTCCTGTATAGTAACTTGTGAGGTTTTCCGTATCAAATCATCAAAAGTGTCATTGGTGTTGGCAATACTCTGGCCTAAATAATGGGTTACAATCTGGAGCTGATTGTCTCTGAGAGACTTCACACTGGTCTCTATGGTTTTTATGGTAGATTCGAACTCATAGTCTGAAATATTTCCTGCTTTTATCTCATCTATCTGCTGAAGTATAATCTCAAGAGCCCTGTCTTTATTTGCTATTTCAATACCACTTGATATAACCATCAGCCCTTTGAACTTTTCAAGCCTTGAAAAGGCGTAATACGCAAGGCTGGCCTTCTCCCTGACATTCTGGAAAAGCTTTGAATGCACGCCTCCTCCCAGAATTCCGTTGTAAACCATCAATGCATAATATTCTTTGCTGCCAGGCCTGGTATTGGTCCTGAAACCCAGTGAAAGCTTGCCCTGATTGACGCTGAAACGCTCGACCACGTTTCTGACTTTAGTTATACTTTTATTAAACGACTCCTGAGAAGGACCGAATAATTTATTATCTGCTAAATCTCCAAAATCACCGCCGGTCTTCGGTCTCAGATTTTTTAGTTTTTCTATGGCTTTTTCTACACTTTTGTCACTGGCACTACCTGCTATATATACCTGCACAGGATAGGTTTTCAGCATTGCGGTATATTGTTCATACAGGTTTTGGGCATTGATATCCTTAAGATCAGATACAAATCCGTAGTCATAAATCCCGTAGGGTTCGTCTCTGCATGTTTCCTCAAGACACTTCTCAACTGCATACAGCATCTTGTCGTTGACTCTGCTCTCTATCAACTGCTTTAAATTGTCTTTTTCCTGCTTTACATATTCATCCTTAAAAACTTCGTTTTCAAGTACGGGTTGAGTTATAATCTCATATAATAAATCAAATGCCCTGTCAAACTGATTTGAACCTTCTTCGGTAAACATTTCCGATACAAATTCAATATAAAACTGTATAATATGCCTTTCTCCCATTTTGGTTACACCACAGTCAAAAGTTGCACCATATAGTTCTTCCAGATGTAGTGCAATTTCCCGGAAGGTAGGGAATCTCCTGCATCCTCTTCTGAGCACAGCCGGTATCATAGCATTTTTGGTAACTCTTTCCCTGTCAAGATTTGTATGAAAAAATACACTGATAGAACTGGTTTTAAACTTATCAGTCCTGATTGTATATACATCTATTGCATCAAACGAAGCAATCCTTGATACCGTTTCTTCCTGAAGTAAATTACTCATCACAATCTCCTTTCAAAACATAAGAATGTAGTCCATATATAGTATAATAAAAATCACAATATATATTCAATATCTGGAAATAATAATGTCCCTAAAACTTCATAAATCTGAAATAACGGGAAATAATAACACCGGAGGGATTCATATGAATAATACAAGAAACAGAAAATATGTGCGGAACAATAAAAAACAAAAAGAAAACATTGACACTCAAAATAACAGTGAAAGGGAATTTGTAATCAGTATGCCGTGTGCAATAGGAATAATGGCTTTTACTTTCTTAAACGGTATGCTTTTGGGCTGTCTTATAAAAAAACGTTAAACGGAATGTGATTACAGTATAGGCACAGGCTCATTTGGCACAGGGACAGACACGTTGTACAGCTTTAAAAACGGAGGCTGTCCCCATGTTCATTTTGCACCTGAAATATTTTAGTTAAATTTCCGGTTTTAAAAAATCAGTGGCTTGTTTTAAATCTTCAGAGATTTGTTCCACCAATTCCTCTTTTGATGAAAACCGCTTCTCACCGCGCATTCTTTTAATAAAAAAGACTTCAATATCTCTGTTATACACATTCTGATTGAAATTGATTATATGAGTTTCAAGCTTCACTTGTCTTGAATTTTCAAAAGTCGGATTTACCCCTACATTGGTAATGCTGCCATATTCTTTACCGTCTATAACCGTTTTGGTAATGTACACTCCACCCATCGGCAGTACTAAATATGTATGTGGATAAATATTTGCAGTTGGAAATCCTAATTCTGAACCTAACCTTTTTCCTTCTTCTACAGTGCCGTCTATTGAATAATACCGTCCCAACAGCTTGAACACTTTTTCCATTTGTCCTTCTGATATGTAGTTTCTTATCAGCGTACTGCTTACCAGCTCATTGTCAATCATTACAGGCGGTATTACTATAACACTAAAACCATATTGATTTCCAAGTTTCTTAAGTAAATCTACATCGCCCTTTCCTCCATAGCCGAATCTATAGTTAAACCCGACAACGGCCAGTTTTATTCCGAGTTTTTTAACAAGTATATCTCTCACAAAGTCTTCCGGCATAACATGGGAAAAGCCTTCATCAAACTCCTGGAGAATCACATAGTCCAGATCAGTTTTATTTAATATTTCTATCTTCTGTCTTTCCGTTGTCAAAAGTTTTGTAAAAAGCTTCTTTCTTATTGCGTTTTCCGGATGATTCTTAAAAGTATAAATTACTGAATCAAGTTTATTTAAATGAGATTGTTCAATAAGCTTGTTTATCAACTCCATATGACCTATGTGCAAGCCGTCAAACATCCCCAGTCCAACTGCCGTCTGTTTTTTGCCGTTAAATTGATCTGTATTTAATAGAACCTTCATAAGTCTCCCCTTAACAAAATACCTTTTTCTGCTTAAGCATTAATTGGCCGCCTCGTACCAACACATCAGCAATGGCAATAAAAGTACCGTCAGCATCATATATCTTTACTGTTTCGCCTTTTAACAGGTCTGAATCTCCAATGGAAACAAAAGCGCCGTTGCGCAGTTTCTTTAATTCATTCGAATTAAGCGTAACGGCTCTGTAACTGTCAAACACTCTGTCTACGCTCACAAGTTTTGATTCCAACAAGTTGTTTTCAGCACAATATTCAATTTCCTCAAGTGTCAGAGCCGTTTGAATATCAAAGATTCCTGCCCTTTTACGTACAAGAAAAGACATATGGCCTCCACAGCCCAGCTTTTGCCCAATATCCGCACATAAAGTTCTTATATACGTTCCCTTGGAACAGGCAACATCGAATAAAACCTTTACACCGCTAATTCTTACTACGTTTATGGAATATATTTTTATTTTTCTCGGTTCCCTCTCGACATCAACGCCTTTTCTCGCCAAGTCGTAAAGCTTTTTACCACCGACTTTAACAGCTGAATACATTGGCGGTACTTGCTCCGTCTCTCCTAAAAAGCTATTGATACAATCTGTTATTTCTTTCTCTGTTACTTTTACATCTTTCTGGCAAATTATACTGCCGCTGGAATCCTGCGTATCGGTTTCTATCCCGAGGGTCAACTCTGCTCTATACACCTTGTCCTTGTCCATCATATATTCAATAGCTTTTGTAGCACTGCCTATGCATACAGGCAGAACCCCTGCCGCTCCCGGATCAAGGGTCCCCGTATGCCCAATTTTTCTTACTCCCGAGATTTTCCTTAAATACGATACAACATCAAAAGACGTCATTCCCGGTGGTTTGAGAATATTCAATATACCATTCATTGCTAAAGCACTTTCCTTATATCATCCAAAAGTTTTGATATTATATCTTCAATGTTTCCTTTTACGGTACATCCTGCAGCTCTCTTATGCCCTCCGCCGGAATAGGTCTTTGCAATCTCTGACACATCGACATAGGAGTTTGACCTTAGATTTACCTTCATTTCCCCATCACTTCTGGACCTTATCATTACAGCTACTTCAACTCCCCTGACATTCCTGCCTATGTTGACTATTCCGTCACAATCTTCCTCTTTAGCTCCTGTCGACTTCATAACATCATCACTTATTGTTATAAATGCAACTTTTCCATTCTCAAAAAATTCAAGGGAATTTATTGCAGCACCCATAAGCATAACCTTCTCATATGACACAGTATCGAAAATTCTCTGTGATACTTCCGCTACATTCACCCCGGAATTCAGGAGGTCACCTGCAATCTGATGGGTGATAGAAGTTGTATTACTGTACCTGAATCCCCCTGTGTCCGTAGATATCGCAACATAAAGGCATGTAGCGATATCTGTGTCAAACTCAATACCCATCATCTTAATGAACTGATATAAGATTTCTCCCACAGATGATGAGTTAACATTTACATAATTATACTGTGCAAAACCATCGTTTGTACCATGATGGTCTATATTTATCGTAATCCCGGCATTGTTAAATATCTCCACACGTTTACCCAATCTGGGAAGATCGCCGGCATCAAGAGCTACAACCGTACCAGTGCATTCTCCAGACAGCTCACCTTCTCCGTTATAAACATTGACCAGGTGACTACCGGGTAAAAAGCTGTAAACATTCGGTACATCTTCTTCAAGCCACACCTCAACACTTGTCCCAATTTTTTCAAGGGCAAGCCCCAGCGCAAGACTTGAACCAAGCCCATCCCCGTCAACTGAAACATGCGGCATTATAATAACTTTTTTTGATTTTTTCAAAACATTGATTATATCAATTAATACCATTTCTTCAGTCCGACTCCATTGTATCGTTAATCAATTTGTTTATATAAGCACCATGCTCGATAGAAGTGTCAAGCTCAAACTGTATTTCCGGAGTATATCGCAGTTTCATTCTGTGGCCTATTTCCTTTCTGATAAATCCCGCTGCGCTTTTTAAGCCTTCAATAGCATTTTCCTTCTGCTCTTTTCCTCCAAAAACACTTATATATACCTTTGCATACCTGAGATCCTTCGTTACGTTAACCGAAACAACACTTATTAATTCCGGCAACCTCGGATCTTTCAATTCATTCTGAATAATGCTGCTTATTTCCCTTTTTATTTCCTCTGATATCCTGTTTATTCTGTCAGCCATTATCCACACCACCTTTTTCAGGGTATATGACAACACTTATCTTTCGACTTTTTCCATTATATAAGACTCAATTATGTCTCCAACTTTAATATCATTATATTTTTCAATAGAAATACCACATTCAAATCCCTGTAATACTTCTTTCACATCATCTTTAAACCTCTTAAGAGAAGCAAGTTTCCCTTCATGTACTACAATACCGTCCCTTACCACTCTTATTTCCGAATTTCTTGTTATCTTGCCGTCTAATACATAACATCCACCTATAGTGCCTACACCTGATGCTTTAAATATCTGCCTTACTTCAGTATGCCCTAATATTTTTTCCTTAAACTCAGGTTCGAGCATACCCTTCATAGCTGCCTGAACATCTTCTATGGCATCATATATGACTCTGTACAGCCTGATATCAACACCGGCATTATTGGCAATGTCGGTAACATTTGGTCCTGGTCTGACATTGAATCCGATAATAATAGCATCTGATACCTGTGCCAGGTTTACATCAGATTCTGTTATTGCACCGACAGCACCATGAATAGTCTTTACCCTTACTTCATTATTGCTTAGTTTTTCAAGTGACTGTCTTACAGCCTCAACCGAACCCTGAACATCAGCTTTTACTATCACGTTCAGTTCCTTCACTTTGCCTTCCTGTATCTGGTTAAACAGGTCATCAAGTGATACCCTGGTTCTGGCCTTGAGCATTTGCTCTCTCTGCTGGGCTTTTCTCTTTTCTGCAAGATGCTTTGCTACCTTTTCATCTTTTATTGCATAGAATATTTCACCTGCTTCGGGTACTTCCGGTAAACCGATAATTTCAACAGGTGTAGACGGTCCTGCTTTCTTTATGTTTCTGCCTTTATCATCAGACATTGCCCTTATTCTACCTACAGTTGTTCCTGTAACTATAGAATCGCCGACTTTAAGTGTGCCTCTTTGTACAAGAAGCGTCGCAACAGGTCCCCTGTTTTTATCAAGTTTTGCCTCAATAATTGTTCCTTTAGGCTGCTTGTCAGGGTCTGCCTTGAGTTCAAGCATATCAGCAGTTAAAAGAATCATTTCCAGAAGCTGGTCAATGTTTATCCTGTTTTTAGCTGATACAGGCACGCAAATTACGTCTCCGCCCCATTCTTCAGGCACAAGATTATATTCTGTCAGCTCCTGCTTTACTCTGTCAGGATTTGCACCAGGTTTATCTATTTTATTAATTGCAACAATTATAGCAACATTTGCTGCCTTAGCATGGTTTATAGCTTCCACAGTCTGAGGCATGACACCATCATCAGCGGCAACAACAAGTACAGCAATATCCGTTACCTGTGCACCTCTGGCTCTCATCGCAGTAAATGCTTCATGACCGGGAGTGTCAAGGAAAGTTACTTTTCTTCCGTCAACATTGACCATATAGGCACCTATATGCTGAGTTATACCGCCGGCTTCTTTTTCAGTAACATTAGTCTGCCTAATGGCATCAAGAAGCGAAGTCTTACCATGGTCAACATGGCCCATAACAACTACCACAGGCGGTCTCGGCTGCATATTTTCACCTTCATCAGACTCATCAAATAAAATATCCTCTTCGCTGATTACTACTTCCTTTTCAGCCTTCACGCCAAATTCATCTGCAATTATGGCTGCAGTATCAAAGTCTATTTCCTGGTTGAGAGTAGCCAGGACACCCATACTCATTAATTTCTTTATTACTTCTGTTGCCGTCTTTTTCAAAGCTTCTGCCAGCTCTTTAACAGTAATGCTTTCCGGTATCTTTATTGATGTTAAGACTGCTTTTACAGGCTTAGCCTTTTCAACTTTTGCATTTTTGGCATTTTTGCTGTCTTTCTTGGGTTTAGCGGCTTTCCATGCCCTCTTGTTTCCATCATCATAAATATCATCAAGTATAAAGTCTTCAGAAAGAATCTCAGAAATCCCCTTTTTCTCATGTAATGCAATGTCATGTGGCCTTAACTTTCTTACTCTTCCCATATTTGATACTTTGGGGGTTTCCTTTTTCTGTTCTCTCCTTGCTTCTTTATCAATATCTCTGTTTATGGATTCACGCTTGCTCTCTTTTTTTGGCGAATCATTAATTTCAACTTTAGCAACAGGTATCTCTGGAAGTGGTATTTCAATTTTTTTACGGTTTGCGCCGGATTTTTTTGATCCACTTCCTGCTTCTGTCTTATCAACCGCATGCCCGCCAAATTTTTGTTGATCTTTATGTGGTCGTCCTTTGCCTGATTGCATATGTTGCTCATTTCTCGCTACTGCTTCTTTGTTTTCATGATGCTTTCCATTTTGGGTTCTGTCATGCCTTGCAATTTCCGGACCATCTTTTTTATCTTCTGCCTTTTTGTCTTCTACTTTTCTATCTTCTGCTTTTTTCTCTTCCGCTTTTATATCTTCTGCTCTTTTTTCTTCTGCTTTATTGTCTTCTGCCTTTTTATCAGCTTTTAAATCAATATCCTTATTAACTGTTTCTGTTACAACATTTTCCTTCAACGCAGCCTGGTTCTCCTTATCAATAGTCTTTTTATCATCTTTTATTTCGATTGATGTTTCATTTTTTTCTGCTGCTCTCATTTGTTCCCTTACCTCTGGTTTAGATTCCGGTTTAATTTCTGCTTTAGCTTCTGGTTTAGTTTCTGCTTTAACTGTTGTTTTAACTTCCAATTTCACTTCTTCTTTTGTTTTAACCTCTTCTTTTGCCTGAGGTTTAACTTCTTCTTTAGCTGCTGGTTTAACCTCTTCTTTTGCCTGAGGTTTAACTTCTTCTTTAGCCGCTGGTTTAACCTCTTCTTTAGCTAATGGTTTAATTTCTTCTTTAGATGCCGGTTTAGCTTCTTCTTTAGTTAATGGTTTAATTTCTTCTTTAGATGCCGGTTTAACTTCTTCTTTAACGGTAGGTTTAACATCCGTTTTTTCATTTTTCCTAGTAATTTCCTTGGCATTCTCGACTGCTGCATTATTTTCAGCTGCTGCTTTCAATAATTCTCTTTGCAAATCTGCTTTTGTATGTCTTACAAATCCAGCCCTCAATCCGGAACTGGCATCTGACGCTCTTATGACTTCCCAGCCGTTACCGGTATTTTTTCTGTCATTTTTTCCGTTTTTCTTAGGTTTGTTCTGTTTTGATGAACTTTTGCTATCACTGTTTTCTGCCTTTGTATCTATAATTATCTCAGTCTTTCGAATAATTGTGGGTATATCTCTTCTATCTTTCTTTTCTTCCTTTTTCCTATCAACATTTGGTGCAACAGCTGATTCTGCATTTTTATTTCCTTCGGGCTTATTGGTATCGTCACGCCTGATAACACCTATATGATCATACAAGGCATTTAGTTCATCACTATCTAACAGGCTCATATGATTTTTAACTATGATATTGATTTCTGCTAGTTTTTCCATAAGTCGTTTACTAGTAGTATTCAGTTCTTTTGCAAGTTCGTAAACTCTAACTTTCTCCAATAATTCCACCCCCATATTCTATACTTCCGCTGTCAATTAGTTGTTTCAATCTTTCCGCAAACTCCCTTCCAGAAACTGCTACTACCGAACGTATATCCTTCCCGATGCATTTTCCGAGCAATTTCTTTTCACCAAAATATCTTATTTCAATCCCTCTATATCCGCAAATATCTCCAAATTTCTTCTTTGTGTTTTCGGAAGCATCATCTGCAACAATTACAAGTAAAACTTTTTTGGCTTTCACAGCCCGTTCGCATGTTTCTTCACCCGAAACCAGCTTCCCCGCTTTTTTTGCTATCCCAATAAAGGAGTATATCTTATTTGCCATTATCCGCCTCCAACTGCTGTTCCAGCGCTGAATAAATTTCCGGACTAATAGGCATTTCAAAGGCTCTCTCAAGCCTTTTCCCTTTTCTTGCCTTTTCAAAACATGTAACGGACTTGCAGATGTACGCCCCCCTACCCGGTTTTTTACCTGTAAAATCAAGACTTATTTCATTTTCTTTATTTTTTACAACCCTGATTAGCTCCTTTTTTGGTTTCATTTCCTGACATCCAAGGCACATACGCATTGGTACTTTCTTTACCTTCATAATAATCACATCCCATTATCAATGTCAGTATTATAATCTGAATAAGAAACCTCGTCTTCTATCTGATAATTCTCATTAAAATTCAGAAGCTGCTGCTCAATTTTAGCTCTCAACTGTGATTCACTCTTTATGTCAATTTTCCATCCCGTAAGCTTTGCAGCAAGCCTTGCATTCTGCCCTTCCTTGCCGATTGCAAGAGAAAGCTGATAATCAGGTACCGTAACTTTTGCGGATTTAGTACTCTCATCTATGTCCACTCTTATAACTTTGGCAGGGCTAAGGCTACTTGAAATAAACTCTTCAGCATTGCTGCTCCACCTGATAATGTCAATTTTCTCTCCCCTGAGTTCATCAACTATTGCCTGCACTCTCGTACCCTTCTGGCCTACGCACGCCCCAACGGGATCTACATCCTGATCCTTTGAAAATACCGCAATTTTGGTTCTTGAACCAGCTTCCCTGGCTATATTCTTAATTTCAACAGTGCCATCATGTATCTCAGGCACTTCAAGTTCAAACAGTCTTTTTACAAGCCCCGGGTGTGTCCTTGAAACATTTATTATAGGTCCTTTTGTAGTCTTCTTCACTTCTATAATATAAGTTTTTATCCTGTCATTAAAGTTATATACTTCTCCCGGAGTCTGTTCAGAAGCAGGAAGAATTGCTTCTGTTTTACCAAGGTCTATAATAACGTTCTTTTTCTCAGTCCTCTGTATAATTCCGGTGACAATGTCACCCTCCTTATTGTAAAACTCTTCAAATATTATTCCCCTCTCCGCTTCCCTGATTCTCTGTACAACTACCTGTTTGGCAGTCTGGGCGGCTATTCTTCCGAACTTACGCGGTGTGACTTCAATCTCGACCATATCGTCCAAATCATATTTAGCGTCAATTTTTCGAGCTTCTTCAAGAGATATCTCAAGTAAATCATTTGTTGGCTTTTCGGTGACTTTCTTCATTGCAAAAACTTTTACGTCGCCTGACAAACGGTCAATATATATCTTAACATTCTGTGTAGAACCGAAATTTCTCTTGTATGCTGAAATCAGCGCAGCTTCAATAGCCTCTATCAATACCTCCTTATTAATTCCCTTTTCCTTTTCAAGTTGTTCAAGGGCATGAATTAATTCGGCGCTCATAATATAAACCTCCCCATTTCTCTGTAGTATTAAAATTTAAACGTCTTTCTAACCATAGCAACCTTATCCCTGTCAAATTCCATTATTTTGCCATCGCCATCTTTATGTCCCGCATCTGTTTTAATAACTATTTTATTATCTATTAATCCGACCAGTTCACCTTCAAAATCTTTTTTTCCGTCTATTGCATTAAATGTTTTTACTTTTACCGGATGGCCTTTATACCTTTCAAAATCTCTGTCCTTCTTTAAAGGCCTTTCAATTCCCGGAGAAGAAACCTCAAGGAAATAACGCTGATCTATGGGATCTGCTTTGTCAAGCTCAACACTCAATTCCTCACTCACAATCTGGCAGTCATCTAAAGTTATTCCGCCTTCTTTATCTATATATACACGCAGATACCAATTTGCTCCTTCTTTTACAAACTCAACGTCAACAAGCTCAAATGAATTCTTTTCCACTATTGGAAGCGCAAGCTTCGTAACTACATCTTCCACTTTCCTTTTTGCCATCCTGTAAAAACCTCCATAATGATAAACAGTTTTTATGAACATCTAAATTCAAAAGTTAAGAAATTTATAAGTCTACATAAGTATTAACTTAGCTGCATAAGTACTAACTTAGCGAAAAACACAAAGTTAATACTTCTGTTCACAATCCTCTGCTTTGTAAAATAATAGTAAAGAGTGGGAAAGACCCACTCTTCACTGGTTAATAACATATTTGCTTTAGTCCAAAAGTATTATATCACTATTGTTTACATTTATCAAGAACTTATTCAAACTTATTAAATTAACTTATTGTACAAGGTAATGAGATAGCATTGCGGAGAGCTCAAGAACCAGCTTCATTAGCTTTTAAGCCCGAAAATCCTGTTATCGAAAAGTTAGCACAATAAGTTATATTAGTTATTAAAATAATGTCATCTGGCTGCTTTCAGGCAACCCTTCAAGGCATCCGTGTTTTTGCAAGATTTCAATAACGGATTTGCTTGCTTTTCCTCTTACTCTCAAATCATCTATTGACTTAAATTCACCTTCTTTGCGTGCTTCTGCTATATTTTGTGCAGCAGCTGTGCCAAGCCCTTGCAGGGAATTCAAGGGAGGCCTTATCCCCTGTGGAGTAATCAGAAACTTGGTGGCATCTGAATGGTACAAGTCTACAGGTAAAAATCTTATACCTCTTGCATACATTTCATTAACTACCTCAAGTATGGTGAGAACGTTTTTCTCCTTCTGGGACAAATTATTACCCTGTTGCTCCAGTTCTTTTATTTTGTTTCTCACCTTATCCTGCCCTTTGGTCATAAGTTCTGCATCAAAATCATCTGCCCTCACCGTAAAATATGTGGCATAAAATGCTTCAGGATAATACACCTTAAACCAGGCTATTCTGAAAGCCATCATGACATATGCAGCTGCATGGGCTTTAGGGAACATATATTTAATCTTTTTGCATGACTGTATATACCAGTCAGGAACGTTGTGTTCCTTCATTATTTGTTCATATTCTTCTTTAAGGCCCTTACCCTTTCTGACATCCTCCATTATTTTAAAAGCTGTTTTCGGAGGCAGTCCGGCATGCATCAGGTAAATCATTATATCATCTCTGCAGCATATTACCTGCAGAAGAGTTGCAGTCCCGTCCCTCACCAGATCCTGAGCATTATTAAGCCATACGTCGGTGCCATGAGACAGACCGGAAATCCTTATTAATTCAGAAAAGGTAGTAGGCCTTGTGTCTACCAGCATCTGTCTTACAAACTTAGTGCCAAATTCAGGTATTGCAAAGGTTCCCACTTCCGAATCAATGTCTTCGGGCTTTATCCCCAACGGTTCGGTGCTGCTGAATATACCCATTGTTCTTTTTTCGCCTATAGGTATAGTCTTCGCATCAACCCCTGTGAGATCCTCAAGCATTTTTATCACTGTCGGGTCATCATGTCCAAGTATATCAAGCTTAAGAATGCTCCCATGGAGAAAGTGATAGTCAAAGTGTGTTGTAATAATATTGGACTCAACATCGTCTGCCGGTTTTTGTATAGGTGAAAAATCAAAAATTTCCTTGTTCTGCGGAACAATCATAATACCACCGGGATGCTGTCCCGTTGTCCTTTTTACTCCGGTACACCCCTTGACAAGCCTGTTAATTTCAGCACTTGTGACGACAATGCCTCTTTCATCCAGATAATTCTTCACAAATCCATATGCTGTTTTTTCAGCTATTGTGCCAATGGTACCCGCTCTAAATACATGCCCTTCACCGAAAAGTTCCTCTGTATACTTATGGGCTACAGGCTGGTATTCTCCGGAGAAATTCAAATCTATATCAGGCTCCTTATCTCCGTCAAATCCAAGAAACGTCTCAAAAGGTATATCGTAGCCATCTTTTTTAAGAGCTTTTCCACATTCTGGACAATCTTTATCAGGCAGGTCAAAACCGCAATCATAACTTCCATCGGTTATGAACTCCGAATATTTGCAATTTTCACATATGTAATGTGGCTGCAGTGAATTAACCTCTGTAATTCCTACCATATTGGCGACAAATGAAGAACCTACCGAACCTCTTGATCCAACCAGATATCCATCACTGTTTGACTTATGGACAAGCTTCTGTGCTATAAGATACATAACAGCAAAGCCATTTTTTATTATTGAATTGAGCTCCTTTTCAAGCCTGTCCTGAACTATCTGGGGAAGAGGCTCTCCATAAATCTCCTTTGCTTTATTGACTGCAAGCTCTTTAATTTCATTCTCTGCCCCTTCCATATGCGGCGGGAAGGTTCCTTCAGGTACAGGAGCAATAATGTCAACCATTTCTGCAATTTTATTTGTATTTGTAACAACAACTTCATAGGCTTTTTCAGCACCCAGATAGCTGAATTCCTCCAGCATTTCATCAGTAGTCCTGAAATACAATGGAGCCTGGTTATCTGCATCGCTAAAGCCCTGACCTGCCATTAAAATTCTTCTGAAAACCTCGTCCTCAGGATCAATAAAATGTACGTCACAAGTAGCTACCACCGGTTTCCCGAATTTTTCACCCAGTTCCACTATCTTGCGGTTGAGGTTTTTCAGGTCTTCAACACTATTTACCTTTCCGTTGTCAATAAGAAATTTATTGTTACCCAGGGGCTGTATTTCCAGATAATCATAAAACCTTACAATCTTTGCTATTTCCTCGTCACTCTTTTTGTCCAGAAGTGCTGAGTACAATTCTCCGGCTTCGCAGGCACTTCCGAATATAAGTCCTTCTCTGTGGGCCATAAGCAAACTTTTAGGCATTCTCGGCCTCTTATGAAAATATTTTAAATGAGACTCTGAGACAAGCTTGTACAGGTTTTTAAGCCCCACCTGATTTCTTACAAGTATCACCCCGTGATACGTATGTGCATTCAAAAAGTTTGTATTGCTTTCAAAAGCATCCTGTATCTCATCTATTGTGCTCACATTTTTAGATTTAAGTACATCCAGGCATTTCAAGAATATGTTAGCTGTGGCTTCTGCATCATCAACTGCTCTATGGTGATTATCAAGTTTTACTCCAAGGTGCTTTGCCACAACATCAAGCTTATATTTTTTCAGTTCCGGAAACATATTTCTTGAAAGCTGAAGCGTGTCAATTATTGGATTAGCGATTTCAAAGCCTAATTTTCTCGCATTGTATTTTATAAATCCTGTATCGAACATGGCATTGTGTGCTACAAAAGGCAAGTCGCCAGTAAACTGCAGAAAATCATTTAAAACTTCTTCAATGGGAGGTGCATTTTTTACCATTTCATCGTTTATGCCTGTAAGCTTAACTATAAATTCCGGTATGGAAATTCCAGGATTTACAAATGAACTAAACCTGTCGACAATTTCTCCGTTATGTATCTTAACGGCGCCTATTTCTATAATTCTGTCTTTTACTGCATCAAGACCGGTAGTTTCAATGTCAAAAACAACAAAACTGTCATCAATAGAATGACCGTTGGCAAAGTAGACAACAGGTATGTCATCATCAACAAGATAACACTCAACGCCATATATTACTTTAATGTTATTTTTCTTTGCAGCTCCATATGCGTCAGGATATGCCTGAACCACACCATGGTCAGTTATAGCTATAGCCTTGTGGCCCCACTTTGCTGCTCTTTCAACCAGCTCTTTGGCAGATGTAATACCATCCATAGAACTCATCTGCGTGTGGAGATGCAGTTCCACCCTCTTTTCCTCTGCCATGTCCATTTTTTCATTCTTTATCAGTTCCACAATATCATAGGCCATAATTATAGGCTCTTTCGCAAATCTGTCATACTGGGCTTCACCCCGTACCTTTACATGGATGCCCTCTTTGAGCTTTTCTTTATAAATGTCAATGTTATCCTTTTGGGCAAAGAATTTAACTGAAAGAGAACTGGTGTTATCTGTAATATCAAACTTGAACAAAAACCTGCCCCCGCGTATCTCTCTGCAGTCAACGGCAAATATATCACCACATACAGCAACCTTTCCGGAGTCCTGGTTAACTTCATTCATATTTATTATTTCACTGTCAAAATTCTTTCCCAGAATTATTCCGTTTGATCCGCTATCCTGTAAATGCTTCTTCTTTTTTTCATTTTCTGTTTGCCGCTTGTTTTCGTTTTCAGCAGCCTCAATGCTGCTCAAAGCCCTCGCCTCTTCCAGTTCTTTAAACTCGAAATACTCATCCTGCATTACGTCATCAACAAGGGCATTGGCAAAAACCACTTTTACTTTTGAACCAAAGCACTCCTCTATGATATTTTCGATAAGCAAATCACATTTCTGTGCCTTCAATATTCTGGCGCCTTTAGTTTTCAATCTGATCTCAATTCTGCTGCCTGTAACCTTCCAACTGCAACCTGCCAATATGCCTTTACACAATGCCACTCTTGAACCGGCCATATACATAATACTGTCCCAATAGCTTTTTAAGCTTTCTTCAAGAGAAAGACCCACATTAAACCGGATTTTTATTTTGATTTGGCCAAGTTGTAGTTTCTCAGCCAGACTTTGTTCGACCTCATCTATTACCTCTGCAGGAATGAGCTTTTCAGAAACAATAAAGACTTCTATTTTCCTTGACTTACGATACAAGTTAACACTTTTAACTTTAGCATTTTTAAACAACTCAATTGTTTCATAGTCATTTGCTCCTTCCGGAAACAGTTCCAGAAAGCCTTTATCCTGAAGTGCCGTACCTTGCATAGTGTTAAACCCCTGTCTTCTTAAAGTATATCTATATTTTAAAGTTCTATATTAATAGTTCTATATTTTAATAGTTCTGTATTTTAATAGTTCTGTGTTTTAACTTCTATAATTATATATTTTTATCTTAAAGTTTCTCAATTTCCTCCATAAGTTCATCCACAATTCTGTCCTGTGGAATTTTCCTGATGATTTCACCTTTTTTGAATAACAAAGCTTCATGTTTCCCGCCTGCTATACCTAAATCAGCCTCTCTTGCTTCACCCGGTCCGTTAACGGCACACCCCATTATTGCAATTTTAATATCCTTCTGAATATTCTTAACCCTTTCTTCTATCTGTTTTGCAATATCAATCAGGTTGATCTGCGTTCTTCCGCATGTTGGGCAGGAAACTATTTCAATTCCTTTCTTTCCTATTCCAAGAGCCTTTAGAATTGCATTACCTACACGAACTTCCTCTAAAGGGTCCCCTGTTAGCGAAACTCTGAGAGTATCTCCAATGCCTTCTGCAAGAAGACACCCAAGGCCTACCGCTGACTTTATTGTTCCGTGAAAAACGGTTCCAGCCTCTGTAACACCTATATGCAAAGGGTAATCAGTCTTTTGTGATATTAATCTGTATGCTGCTATTGTCATTGGAACACTGGAAGCTTTAAGTGAAAGAACTATCTGATCAAAGCCGCATTCTTCAAGAATTTTGGCATGGTTTAAAGCACTCTCCACCATTGCTTCAGGTGTAACTCCGTTATATTTTTTAAGAAGGTTTTTTTCAACAGAGCCTGAATTGATCCCGATGCGAATAGGTACGCTGTGCTCCTCGGCAGCTTTGACAACCTGCAATACTCTATCCCTTCCTCCAATGTTTCCGGGATTTATTCTTATTTTATCTGCACCATTCCTGACGCTCTCTATAGCAAGCCGGTAATCAAAATGAATATCAGCTACCAGAGGTATTTTTATTTCCTTCTTTATCGGTTTTATTGCCCGGGCTGCCTCTTCATCGGGCACAGCTACCCTGACTATGTCACAGCCCGCTTCCTCCAACTCCTTTATCTGTTCAACAGTTGCCTTTACATCTCTGGTATCTGTATTGGTCATTGACTGGACCAAAACAGGTGCATCGCCACCTATAAATACATTACCTACTCTTACTTTCTTTGTCTTTTTACGTTCAATATTACTTTTTATATTAACTTCTTCCATACAAAACCGCTCCTACCGTCTACCCACCTTTAACCGTTCTGAGAATATCATTATATGTGGTAAAAATCATAAGCATTATTAAAAGTACAAAACCAACCAGTGAAATAAATGCTTCTTTTTCAGGAGGTATAGCCTTTCTTCTTATCGCTTCAACTACAAGGAGCAGAAGCTTGCTTCCGTCAAGAGCAGGAATTGGTATAAGGTTAACCAAACCAAGGTTTATACCAATAAATGCCATGAGGCTTAGCACTCCCTCAATTTTATCAATAAAAGTTGGGCTTTGCTGTACAACATCACCTATTGTTGTAACTATTCCGACAGGACCTGAAAGTTGGTTTAACGATATCCTTCCTGTTATGAGCCATGCAATGGAATAATAAACATTTCTTGCTATTGACATGGCATAGTATGCAGAATTTTTAATTATACTGAAAAAGCCTCCGCGCTCGCTGGTATATCCAAACCCTAATCCATACGTTTCTTCTCCCTGGGTAATCTGCGGTGTTACATCAATCACCGTTTTCTGGCCGTCTCTTTTAACTGTAACTTTAATGGGCTTACCACCGTTGGTTTTGAGATATTCCCTGATTTCTCTCCCTTCAGAGACACTGGTGTCATTCAGCATTATTATCTCATCCCCAGGTTTGAACGGTCCTTCCTGTTCCTGGCCGGTGCCTGCAACTACATTCGAGCCCGGGCCATAGTCTGATTTGGGTACAAATCCCAATATATATCTATTTGCCGGTATAATCTCAGGTTCAAGCCTTAAAGTCATAGTTTTTTCATTGCGGAGTACCTTTACATCTACCGGTGCGCCTTCAGAACCATAGGCAAAGAGAAATATATCACTTGGATGAAGTATTTTTTTCCCACCATACGTTAAAATCTTATCACCGTCTCTAATACCTGCGCTGTATGCCGGAGAACCCTGTTTAACTCCCTGTACTATCGGAACATAATAACCTGTAAATGATAAAATTATAATTATTGTGATAAGAGCAGCAATAAGGTTCATTATAGGACCTGCAGCAATAACTGCAGCTCTTGTAAGTATAGGCTTTTTGTTGAAAGCTCTCTCATCATCGGAAGCTTCCTCTTCTCCTTCCATCTTCACATAACCACCAAGGGGAATAGCCCTCAATGAATACTCTGTTTCACCTTTTTTTATACTAAACAGTTTAGGTCCCATAAAAAGTGAGAATTCAAGCACTTTTATATCGGACAACTTGGCAACAATGAAATGCCCTAACTCATGAATAATAATTAATAAACTTAAAGCAATAATTGCTACTAATATTGACATCACACCACCCACCATTCTGCCGCTGTACTCCGGCGTATATTTTATCAACTGCCATGTTTCGGCTTACGGGAATAAATCCCGTAAGACCGCTAATACCGTAGCTTTCGCCCCGCACTTTCAGCCATACTTCTTGCCCACTTATCTGCTTCCATTATTTCTGACAACCCCGGATTTCTGTTTATACTATGTTTATTCAACACATTCTCAATAATACGAGGTATATCCATAAATCCTATTCTTCTTTTCAAAAACATGTCAACTGCTACTTCATTGGCAGCATTGAGCACAACAGGAGCAGTTCCTCCAGTTTTTGAAACATCATAGGCCATCTTAAGACATGGAAACGCATTGAAATCCGGTTCTTCAAATGTAAGTGCACCCAACTTGACAAGATCAAGCCTAGAATAATTATTGCTTACCCTATCTGGGCAGGTCAAAGCATATTGAATGCATATTCTCATATCAGGTGAACCCAACTGTGCCATAACAGCGCCGTCACAGTATTCAATCATTGAATGAACAATACTTTGTGGATGTACTATCACTTTAATCTTACTGTCATCAACTCCAAACAGCCATTTTGCCTCAATTACCTCGAGACCTTTATTCATAAGTGTGGCAGAATCTATTGTAATCTTATTGCCCATTTTCCAGTTTGGATGCTTAAGAGCCTGTTCAACAGTCACATATTCAAGTTCATTAGCCTTCATTCCCCTGAACGGCCCGCCGGAAGCAGTAAGAATAATCTTCTCTATCCTGTTCCTATTGTTTCCGGCAAGACACTGAAATATGGCTGAATGCTCACTATCTACAGGAAGAATTTTCACTCCTTTTTTCTTTGCATTTTCTATTACCAATTGTCCAGCGGTAACCAAAGTTTCTTTATTCGCAAGCGCTATATCCTTGCCGCTATTGATCGCTTCAAGTGTAGGTATAAGTCCTGCTATACCTACTACAGACACAACTACCGTATCCGTCTCATCCATAACAGCTATCTTAACTATACCTTCTTCTCCACTGTAAACTTCTATATCAAGTCCTTTTAACCTATATCTAAGTTCATTTGCAAGATCTTCATCAAGTACTGATACTGCCCTTGGTCTGAATTCATACACCTGTTCTTCTAGTAAGTCTATATTAGATGCAGCGCTCAAACCTAAAACATCAAGCTTTAGATTTCTCGCAACATCCAGAACTTGGCGTCCGATAGAACCCGTTGACCCAAGTATTGATATTCTTTTATTCATAACCTCTCTCCTCATGCTGCAATAACAAAAGTAAATGTGCCTTTTCAAATTAATTCAAAATACCGGCACGTGCATAAAATAACCATTGCTTCTTGCCTAAAAAAATATTTCTTAGGCAATAAATAATATTATGTAAAAGTATACTACAGGAGCAACAAATAATATGCTGTCAAATCTATCAAGTACTCCCCCATGTCCTGGCATAATTTTTCCATAGTCCTTAACCTTGGCATACCTCTTTATAGAAGATGCTGCCAGATCACCTACTTGTGATATTATTCCACACAGCAAACTAATTATTATGTAATGATATACAGGAATATTGCCCAATTTGCTGTTAATCACAAGAACCCCGTATAACGTCATAACTGCAACGCACCCGACAATACCTCCCACCGATCCTTCAACCGTTTTTTTAGGACTTATTGAAGGTATAAGCTTTCTTTTGCCCAGAAATACTCCTGTAAAATATGCAAAAGTATCCGTTATCCACGCACCTATAAAAATCATCCATATAAAATAAAAGCCGTTTTCCAGATTTCTTGTTAAAATAATAAATATAAACAGAAAAGGCACATACATTATACCAAAAGTAGTAAGTGAAATGTCAATTATATTATACCTTTCATGTTTAAAAACTATTAATCCCATTAACACTGCTAAAACTACAAAAACACTCAGGAAAACATATTCATTATATTCATTTTTCATAAAACCTGATATAAAAAGCGGTACACATGCCAAATAGCCTATCAGCTTTACAGGTCTGTATCCCGCAGTGGCAACTACACTATAAAATTCGTGTAAACCTATAATTGCCAAAATAAACATTCCTGCAGCAAGTATTTCTTTTGGTGCAAATACTACTATAAGTAGAAGCATGAATGCTACTGTTCCACTAATAATTCTTGTTTTCATGGATTATATGCCTCCAAACCTTCTATTTCTTTGCTGGTAGTCTCTGATCGCTTCCTTTAAATCGTCAGTTCTGAAGTCCGGCCATAGGACGTCGGTATACCAATACTCTGAGTACGCCGACTGCCATAAGAGAAAATTACTTGACCTTTTTTCACCGCTTGTGCGTATTATTAGGTCGGGATCAGGAATACCACAGGTATAAAGCCTTTGTGATATTAGAGTACTATCAATATCAGATAATCTAAGTTTTCCTTCTGCTATTTCCTTTCCAATCTGTTTTACAGCAAATACAATTTCATCTCTTCCACCATAATTTAATGCAATATTCAACATAAGACCTGCATTTTTTTCTGTCATTCGCTCAACTCTTGATATTTCTGTCTGCAATTCTTTCGAAAGCACAGAAATATCCCCTATTATCTTTATACGGACATTACTGCCGGATAATTCATTTTCAGCATTTCTCAAAAACTCTTTTAAAAGCGACATCAAGCCGTCAACTTCGCTTTTTGGTCTTTTCCAGTTCTCAGTTGAAAATGTAAATACAGTCATATATTTAATGCCTAATTTGGCACAGTATTTTACTATTGTTTTAAGAGTATTTGCACCCTCCTTATGCCCGGCATTTCTCGGAAGTCCCCTTTTTTTAGCCCATCTGCCATTGCCGTCAGGTATTATGGCTATATGTACCGGCAGCGATTTAATATCAATCACAGCTTTGGACTTTTTTCTAAATATATTGCTAAGTAACGCCATTTTGCCCTCCAAATTTGTTCTTCAATTAAAAACCAATGTTACATATTATTATAATTAATAAATTAGCAGATATATTAATATTATAATAATACATTAGTAATATGCATAAAACAATCCATAATATTCCATAATCGAAAATCAAATAATATTAACCCCTCTTTCTGCAAGAGGGGTTAAATGTTATTCCTGATCAGTATTGCTAACTAAAAGTTCGACCTTAGATTCTTCAATGCAATTTATCCTCAATACCCTGAAGGAGTCATTGTAATCTGTATGGCGCTGCTTTGGCGGAGATGTTGTAATAATGCCGGATATTTCAAAACCTGCATTTATCAAAAATGCTCTAGCCTCGCCAAGAGTAAAACCACTCACATCAGGGTAATCAATTTTTTGTGCCATAAAACGTGCACCGTCCGTATTTAAACTATACTTCCATTATTTCATTTTCTTTTTTATGTACTATTTTATCAATTTCCTCAATGTATTTATCTGTAAGTGACTGAATATCCTTTTCAATAACCTTTAAATCATCTTCCGTTATTTCTTTGTTTTTTTGCTGAGCTTTTGCTGTTTCTATAGCATCTCTTCTTATTGCTCTGATAGCAACTTTTGCTTCCTCACCGGTTTTTTTCGCAATCTTTGTTAGTTCTTTTCTTCTTTCTTCGGTAAGTACCGGGAATATAAGTCTGATAACTTTCCCATCATTATTTGGATTAATACCTATATCGGACTTTTGTATAGCTTTTTCAATTTCCTTAAGCATTTTAACATCCCACGGCTGTATCATTATAATCCTTGCTTCAGGAACGGATATATTACCAAGCTGATTTATTGAAGTAGGTACACCGTAATA
>Ga0134104_1000829_pt1 | contig 32489 bp, 28 predicted proteins | sample 15_3_2metaG_FD_94455 | JGI IMG/M metagenome (GOLD analysis project Ga0134104, IMG submission 94455) | Switchgrass degrading microbial communities from high solid loading bioreactors in New Hampshire, USA - 15_59_3.3_214_A2 metaG | ecosystem: Engineered > Bioreactor > Semi-continuous > Anaerobic...
AACCACGGATGGTGACTTTGCGCCGACCGCCAAAGGAATGTTTTTCTATCGCTTAGTGTATTCGAAGGTTTTCACTGACCCGAAAGCCTCCGCGGCGAGTGAGCGGCGACTTTTCCGCCGATTCTGGTCGCTCAAAAGCGGCAAAACCCTAAAAACACAGAATTATTCAACTTTTTATACCTATTACATATCTGAAAGAATCTAAAGGCATTTCTGCCTTTCAACCCACATAAGCTCTATTTCTAAGCTCCCTGATAAATTCTGCAGTGTCCGTTGCACCAAAAATAGCAGAGCCGGAGACTATTACATTAGCACCTGCCTCAGTTACCTCATATATATTATCTAATCCAATACCACCGTCTACTTCTATATCGGTATTTAAGCCTCTGCTATCCATCATATCCCTAAGCTGCTTAATCTTAAAAGTCATATTATCTATATATTTTTGACCTCCATAACCAGGGTTTACTGTCATCAGTAAAATCATATCTGTCATTTCAAGTACCCAATCTACAGCAGACAATGGTGTTGCAGGATTAAGCGCAACTGATGCTTTCTTTCCCCTTTTCTTTATCCTGTCCAATGCTCGGTTGAGATGTATGCAGCTTTCCGCATGAACAGTTAGAATATCCGCACCTGCATCTATATAACTGTCAATATACTGATCAGGGTTAGAAATCATTAAATGTACGTCAAATTCCAAATCAGTCGTTTTTCTTAATGATTTTATAACGGGTATTCCAATCGTAATATTGGGCACAAAATGACCATCCATTACATCTATATGAATTATATCAGCTCCTGCAGCTTCCACTTTTTTTATTTCCGAACCAAGCTTTGAAAAATCTGCTGACAGTAATGATGGTGCAATTTTTATCATTTAATACTCCTTTACTTATTTTCTGTAAGTTTTGTTCTGTTTCAGTTGATTATATAATTGTGTATATCTACTATATCTTCCGTAATCAATAATTCCCTCATCCAGTGCTTCTTTTACCGCACACTGAGGTTCTTTTACATGGCTGCAGTATGAAAACCTGCAGTTATTTATATAATCGCAGAATTCATTGTAATGGAACTGCAGCTGTTCTGCATCCATATTCATTAAATCATATGAGCTGAAACCAGGGGTGTCGACAATATAAGTTTCCTCTGACATTTCAACAAGTTCTGCATGACGTGTGGTATGCCTTCCTCTTTTAATCTTTTCACTTACACTCCCGGTAGCCATGATGCTTTTCTTCATCAGCCTGTTCAATATTGTAGATTTTCCTACACCAGACTGTCCTGCGAATACGGTTGTTTTGCCCTTCAAAACCTTGTTTAAATCCTCATTGCCTTCTCCTGACAAAGAGTTTAACTTTACAACCTCATATCCGGCCTTTTCATAAGCTTCTTTTATTCGAGATGTACTATTTCCGTCATCAAGGTCAACCTTATTAATGCAAATAAATGCACTGATATCTTTTATGCTGGCTGATATTAACAGCTTGTCTAAAAGAAGAAGGTCAGGATCCGGGGACTTAACAGCAATAACAGCAGCTAACTGGTCTATGTTTGCAACAGCCGGTCTTATCAGAGAATTCCTTCGGTCTACTATCTCTTCAATAAAACCTGTAGACTTAGCTTCATCAGTAACAACAAAATTTACCATATCGCCCGGCAAGGGAATAATCTCGTTTTTACGAAATAATCCCCTTGCTTTGCATTCATACATTGTCATGCCGCTTTTTACATAATAAAATCCGCCGATTCCTTTTACTATTCTGCCTAACGGCAAATGCATTCCTCCCTGGATATTTTATTCCTCATACTGGTACACTTCCTGTATAAACGGTTCTCCGTCTATTTCTACGTATACTTCGGTATAACCGTCCTGCGGTATATCAAATGTCAACGGTAAAGGAAAATCATTCTTGTTTACCTTTTTATACGGATAAATAATTACAGGTTCCTTTGTATCTGAAGGCGTCACTCTTGCAAATACCGTTACAGTATCACTAGTGTTATCACTGTTTAATTCTATGTGTATTGTCTTACTCTGCACTTTTTTCGAATTCTCGTTTTCATTATTGTTCTTTGTAGTTGACTGCTTTGGAGGTGATGTCTTTGCAGGTTCTTCAAAGTATAAGTCTATTGCCGTATCCTCCTGTACCTGCTGACCTGCAGAAGGTTCCTGCTTTATAATCTTCAAGCCTGCACCCGGGCTAGACGGACTTAGATTTCCAACCTTTAGATTTTTGTTTGAAAGTATCTGCTTAGCTTGGTCGAGTGTCTTTCCTGTTAAGTCAGGAACTTCTGTCATTTTAATTTCAGGGCCTTTACTCTTATAAATCTTTATTGAATCGCCGGCTTTTACTTCCGAATTTGCCTCAGGAACCGTACGTATTACCGTGTCTATAGGGAAATCGCTGAATTCTTCAATTACCTCTACTTTTAATTTATAATTGTCCCTAAGTTCAGCTTCAGCTATCTTATAATCCTTGCCTATATAACTTGGTACCAGTTTTTTCTCCGGACCTTTGCTTACATCAAATTTGATAGAATTGAATCCTCCGGGCTTTAACGGTTGTCCCGGTTTTATGCTTTGAGCCATAATAGTATTTTCTTTGAATTCGTCACTGTATTTCATATTAGGCTCATCAACAGTAATGCCTTTAGCTTCCAGTTCATCCCTTACATCATTGAAATTCTTTCCTATGTAATTCTGTATAATTACTTCTTCAGTATTACTGGACTTTGCCGGCTTGTTAACCATATATATTGTAAGTATTACAAGTAAAGCAACAACTACAATTGATGCAGCTGTAGCAATCCATATAGTTTTTTTGCTGCTGTTAGGCGCGACATACTCATCTTCATTATTGATCTGTCTAATTGCTATATCATCTTCATATTCATCTATATCATTGTCAGTAATTGCCTGCATACGTTTTGTAGGATTTGCAATATAACTTTCTTCTACCACAAAATTGCCATAAGGATCCTTTATGCATCTGTACAAATCATTTAACATGCTTCTTGCTGTCTGATATCTTTGATCCTGTCCTTTTCTGATAGCTTTCATTATTATTGCATTTACTGCAGTAGGTATATATCTGTTAAGTTCAATTGGCTGTATAGGCACAGTCTGTATATGTTTTATAGCTATTGATACTGGAGTTTCGCCGTCAAAGGGCAACCTTCCCGTTACCATCTCATACATTGTTATACCCAGAGAATAAAGATCTGACTTTTCGTCGGTGTAACCGCCTCTTGCCTGTTCAGGCGAGAAATAATGCACCGAACCTATTGTACTGCCTGCCATGGTAATAGTTGATGACGATACGGCTCTTGCTATACCGAAATCGGTAACCTTAGCTATGCCGTCCTTGGTAAGCAGAATATTATGAGGTTTGATATCCCTGTGAACTATATTGTTAGCATGCGCTACTTCGATAGCAGAACATACCTGTATTGTTATATCAACTGCTTCCTGCCACGGAAGAGCACCTTTCTGTTCTATATAATCCTTTAATGTAATACCGTTAACATATTCCATTACTATGTAATGAATATTATCTTCATATCCAACATCATATATTGAAACTATATTGGGGTGCGAGAGGCTTGCAGCAGCTTGTGCTTCCACACGAAACCTTTTTACGAATTCTTCGTCATTTGTAAATTCAGGTCTCAGTATTTTAACCGCCACAAATCTGTTCAGCAGCCTGCATTTAGCTTTATATACGGTAGCCATTCCTCCGCCGCCGATTTTTTCTATTAATTCATACCTGTTACCTAAAATTTTACCTTCCATTTTTACACCTCACTGTGCTTACTGTTTTTTGACAGTATTACGGTTATATTGTCTTCACCGCCGTTATCATTAGCAGTTTTCACAAGTTGGTTGCATGCTTCTTCGAGGTCGCTGTTACTTTGTATTATATTCTTTATTTCATCATCGCTGAGCATATTTGTCAATCCGTCAGTACATATAATAAAGATGTCATTATCCATTATTTCACACTCATATATATCTATCTGTATTTCTTCTGCACATCCTATCGCTCTTGTTATAATATTCTTCTTTGGGTGATTTGATGCCTCCTCTCGCGATACTGTTCCATTTTTTATTAATTCCTCAACAAAAGAGTGGTCCGTAGTTATCCTATTCATCTTATTGTCTCTTAATAGATACACTCTGCTGTCACCAACATGACCGATAATCAATAAATTTTTAAATACAACTGCTATTATTAAAGTTGTACCCATCCCAAAATTTTCTTCATTTTCCATAGAGTTTTTGTATACCAGTCTGTTTGATTCCTGCATAATTTTAATTATGTAATCGATTATTTTTTCTTTGGTATCTATTTTTTCATAATCCCTCTTTATGCATTGGCTGACATAATCAACAGCCATTTTACTTGCAATTTCGCCGGAATTATGACCACCCATACCGTCAGCTATTATAAAAGAAACAGGCTTTCCTTCAGCATCATTTATAATACTGTAACTATCTTCATTAATATCTCTGATTATTCCTTTGTCACTTTTAACCCCAATTATCATGTAACCACTCCCGATTTAAAGCTAGCGCCTCGTAATACGACTTACCTAGCCTGCGAAAAATACAATTAATTGAATGCACTATAATGCTAATAATGTTTTAATCTCATGTATTAATGAGCACCGTAAACTAAGTCAAAACTAACAGTTCAGTAACAGCAATCTATTAATTCCGTACTCATGATTTAGTATAAGATTTTATAAGTAATTTTTGCCAATTTCCATAATTATATTATAATAATTTTATATAACTAACTATATAATTATATGATTGATTTAATAATTTGTCCAATACTTATATTTAATTTATATATAATTTTAATTAATTATTAATTATACCATTGTGCTGGTTTTGTTTTATGGAAGAAACCTTGTGGAGAGGCTCATATCACCTGTTAATCCGAACCTAAGTTGGGCGAATTCACTGTTTGAGCAGAATAATTACCTATATATAAATTCTAAATATAAATTCAAAATTATTCTGCGAGCTTGAATTCGTAGCAGCTGAATTTACAGGGTCTTGGCATCGCAACTTGGTTTCCTGGAACGAAATCAACTAGTACAGCAAATTAAATTACATTTTATTTATACTATTTGAAACAACATCTCTTCTTAATTGGCCGCATGATGCATTAATATCGCTGCCCAATTCCCTTCTTACAGTAGTTTCTATTCCGTATCCTTCTAAAATAGACTTAAATTTGTCAATCCGTTCCCTTTTACTTTTTACATAACCTGTACCCTTTACGGTGTTTACGGGTATCAGATTAACATGGCAAAGCATTCCTTTTAAAAGTTTAGCCAGTTCCTTTGCCTGCTCGGGTTTATCATTAACTTCTGAAATCAAAGCGTATTCAAAAGTTATTCTTCTTTTTGTGGCTTGTGTATATATTTTACATGCTTCGATAAGTTTGTCAATAGAATACTTATTGTTCACAGGCATGATCTCGCTCCGTGTTTTATCATTTGCTGCATGCAATGATATTGATAACGTTATGGGCAGGTTTTCCCTGGAAAGTTCAATTATTTTTGGTACTACCCCGCATGTAGATACCGAAATATGCCTTAAACCAATGTTTATTCCGTCAGGATGATTAACGAGTTTCAGAAAACGAATTAAATTATCATAATTATCCAAAGGTTCACCAATACCCATGATAACGATATTACTTATTCTTTCACCGGCATCTTTTTGTATAGTAAGCACCTGATCCAGCATTTCTCCTGCAGACAAATTCCTTATATATCCAACCCCTGTCGAAGCGCAAAACTTACAACCCATACGGCATCCTACCTGGGATGATATACATACGGTCAGTCCATGTTTATATCTCATTAATACGCTTTCAATTATATTTCCGTCTTGAAGTTCAAAAAGGTATTTGACCGTGCCGTCCAGCTGAGAGATAAACCTTTTTACAATTTTTATTTTTTTTATTTCTGCCTTCTCCAGAAGCTGGTTTCTGAGCTGCTTTGATATGTTTGTCATATCATCGACATGTTCGATTCCTTTATGAAGCCATTGAAAAACCTGCTTCGCCCTGAATTTTTCACTATTCATTTCTGCAAATAAATCCTGTAATTCTTCCAATGATAAATCTAAAAGGTTTACTTTCTCACTCATTATTTTATCCTCTTTTTATCATTTTAGATATAAAAAACCCATCTGTTCCGTGTACATTCGGATATAATTGAATAAATCCCTCTTCTTCCACGGAGTCTGAAATTTTTGATGGTATATCTTCTTTTATATTTCCCAAATAAAAATCTTTATTATTCTTAAGAAATCGTTCCACTATATCATTATTTTCATCCTTTTCTATAGTACACGTGCTGTAAACAAGCTTTCCTCCCGGCTTAACATAGTGAGCGGCATTATTCAATATATCATACTGAAGTTTGGCAATCTCATTTTTATCATCAGGCTTTCTTGACCACTTTATATCAGGTTTTCGCCTTATTATTCCAAAACCTGAACAAGGCGCGTCAACAAGAACGCAATCTGCTTTTGCTATCAAATTTACATCCGTCATTCTCGCATCAAATACAGATGCTTCAATTATATCCACACCCAGCCTCTTTGCCCCTTCATTTATCAATTTTATTTTATGTTCATGGATATCTCTGGATATAACCTTGCCTTTATTCTGCATAAGCTGTGCTATATGCATTGACTTTCCGCCGGGAGCACTGCATACATCTACAACTAACTGGCCGGGCTTAGGCCCCAGCACTTTTGATACCAGCATGGAACTCTCATCCTGTATTTGAAAATAACCTTTTTTATATAAATCCAGTTTCGTGATAGATGCGGGATTTTTAATTATTAGGGCCTCATCGGCAAATTGACCGTCTTCAGCCTGTATATCTTCCTGCTCCAACAGCTTCTTAAGCTCTTCCCTGGTTGTTTTTAACGTATTTACTCTTATACAGAATTCAGGAACTGAATTGTTGCTTTCAAGCAATTCCTCCGTAAATTGGGGTCCGAAATGATCAACCCACCGTTTGACCATCCATTCCGGATGGGAATATCTAAGCGACAAATACTCAACTAAATTGTCCTCAGGATATTTAATATTATTCTTATCTCTGATTACATTTCTTAAAAGCCCGTTTACAAACCGGCTGGAACCTTGATGTCCATATCTTTTTGACAATTTGACGCTTTCATTGCATGCTGCAGAATCCGGCACCTTTTCCAGGAACAATATCTGATAAACGCCTAATCTCAGTATATTCATTATCCATGGTGATATTTTCTTTAACTTAATATTGGAATATTGTCCGATTATCCAATCAATAGTAAGCTTCCATTTAACAGTGCCATATACAAGGTCCGTAATAAAAGCTTTCTCTGCATTAGAAAAATCATGCTTTTCAACATGCCTGTTAAAAGCAATATTCGAATAAGCACCGTTTTCATTTATTTCATTTAGTATACTTAAAGCTGTATCTCTCACCAAGTCTATCATAATTACCTACTTTCTTCTGTTGTTAGACAATAATATCAGCCTGAGCAGATTGGCCATTGCTACGGCAGCAGAAGCCACATATGTCATTGCCGCAGCATTTAAAACCTTTCTTATTATGCTGATTTCATTTTTATCTATTATGCCTGAGCTCTCCAGCAATGCAACAGCTCTTGAGCTTGCATTGAATTCTACAGGCAAAGTTAATATATAAAAAGCAACAGCTGCGGTAAACAGCAAAATTCCGAAATTAATCAGCGCCGTATATCCTAACACCAGCCCTAATATGGCCATGTACGGACCTATGGATGAACCTATATTGGCAACAGGCAGCAATTTTGACCTTATGGCAATAGGTGTATAGCCGACTTTATGCTGTATTGCGTGTCCTGCCTCATGAGCGGCTATGCCTACGGCAGATATGGATGCGCGTGAATACACCGGCTCTGAAAGCCTAATAACACGTTTTTGGGGAGCATAATGGTCAGTAAGCTCTCCTCTTGTCGCCTCAATTGATACATCATAGAGACCGTTCATATCAAGAATTCGTCTTGCTGCTTCTGCACCTGTAACACCTCTGAAATTTGATATGTTTTTGTATTTGTTGAAAGTGTTTCTTACTTTAAATTGCGCATATAATGAAAAAAGAAACGCAGGCAAAACCAAATATAGATAATATATATCAAAATACAATAATATCCCTCCTAATATTAAGCTCCATTTTCATTATACCAACAATTTTTTCCTTATTAACTACCAGTATTATAAATTACCTTTAACTAAGTTAATATGACAATTTTATAAAACTTTATGATAAAATTTTAATTCATATAAATAAACTGCTCTATAAAGCCAAAACAGCTGCCAACTGCACAGCTGTCTCAATAATGAAGCTTTTGTACTGATTATCCGAGAATTTCACCCTTGTCCAGTGAATGACCGCATAAATACTCCCTTACTGACATTCTTCTTGCGGACTCAAACTGTATTTCTAAAATCCTGAGGCATCCTTCACCGCATACAACTAGCATGCCTTCCTTGCCTGCTTCCAGAATCGTACCGGGTTTAGAATCGGATTTGCATGATTCTTCACAAGTAGTTTTCCATATTTTAAATTTTGCATTCTTATAAAAAGAAAACGCTACAGGCCATGGGTTTGTGCCTCTGACCAGATTATGAATACTTCTGGCTGATTTATTCCAATCAATTAAGCCCACATCTTTATTAATCATAGGTGCATATGTGGCTTCCTCATGAGGCTGAGGTATCCTTACCAATGTATTATCCTTAAGTTTCTGCAAAGTCTTATTTAAAACATCGGCTCCCAAAACAGCCAGCTTATCATGGAGTTCACCGTAGGTTATATTTTCATCTATTTCTATTTCTTCTTTAAGAAGCATATCCCCTGTGTCCATGCCTATATCAGTATACATTGTTGTTACGCCCGTAACTTTTTCACCGTTGATAATTGCCCATTGAATGGGTGCGGCGCCCCTGTATTTAGGAAGTAATGAAGCATGCACATTTATGCAGCCGTATTTAGGAATATCAAGAACCTCTTTCGGAAGTATGCGCCCATAAGCTGCTGTTACAAGCAAATCTGGATTTATTTTTTTAAGCTCTTCCGCAAATTCTCCAGTTTTAACCTTTTCAGGCTGAAGAACATTAATGCCTTTTTGCAGCGCATACTCTTTAACAGGAGGGAACGCAAGTTTTTTCCCTCTGCCTTTTGGCTTGTCAGGTTGTGTTACAACCGCTGCAACATTATATCCCTCTTCTATCAACATTTTTAAACTGGGAACGGCAAAATCAGGAGTCCCCATAAAAACTATCCTCAACGAAGCCATCTCCTTGCAAACTAATATAGAAATTATTTGCTGTTATTTTGATTTTCCGGTTTAAACAACCTTATTGCTTTATCAATAAAGAGTATACCATCAAGATGATCTATTTCGTGACACAAAGCTATTGCAAGCAGTCCCTCTCCCTTTATGGTTATCTCTTTACCATCGGCATCCAGAGCTTTTACCGTAACTTTCTCAGGCCTTCTCACTTCGCCCTGCAATCCCGGAACGCTAAGGCAGCCTTCAACTTCAATCTGTTCTCCTGACTGTTCAACTATTGCAGGGTTGATTAATTCAATAAGCCCCTCTCCAATATCTATAACGACAATTCTTTTTAGAATACCGACCTGTGGCGCAGCAAGCCCGACTCCGTCTGCTGCATACATGGTCTCAGCCATATCTCTTAAAAGCTCTTTTACCTTGTCGTCTATTACATCCACATTCCTGCTTTTTTTTCTGAGAATTTCATCTCCGTCTTTTCTAATATTTCTTAATGCCATAATATCCTCCGATTTTATAAAAAATTACGTTTATGATAAATTAGTTTGTAATTTATTACTATCAAATAATTATAACATACTTACCGGATTTATATCCATTGTTATTTCTACTCCGTCATTCGTTTTCCCTTTGTAATAATTATCTGAAATTGCTGTAAGTACTTCTATTATTTTATTAATATCTCTGCATTTTATTATTATTCTCCATCTGTATTTTCTTTTTATAATCCTTAAAGGTGCCCTCGCAGGCCCAAGCACTTCCGCATATGCTTCACTGTTTTCCATAGCCTGTCTTATATAGCTGCAAATCTCCTTTGTTTTTACAAAAACTTTCCTGTCCTCCGCTCCGCTTAATATTATTACGGCAATATTAGTAAACGGCGGATATTCAAGTTTTTCCCGTATTTTTATCTCCTGTTTGTAAAATAATTCATAATCCTGTTTGCAGGCAGACTGTATACTATATTCATCAGTATTATATGTCTGGATTATAACTCTTCCCGGCAAGTCTCCTCTTCCTGCTCTTCCTGCCACCTGGGTAATCAGTTGGAATGTCCTTTCTGCCGAATAATAATCACCTATGTTAAGGAGACTGTCGGCAGCTAATACTCCTACCAGGGTTACATTATGAAAATCATGCCCTTTTGCTATCATCTGAGTACCTATCATTATATTTATATTCTCATTTTTAAACCTGTTAAGTATTTCCTCATGGGCTCCTTTGCAGGTAGTCGTATCCATATCCATTCTGATAACCGTGCTTTCAGGGAAGTATTTTAATACTTCTTTTTCAACCTTTTGGGTTCCGGTGCCGAAATGCTTAATATAATTGCTTTTGCATTTAGGACATATTTCAGGATTCTTAACCGTAAAACCGCAATAATGACAAATAAGCCTTTCATCATTCGAATGATAAGTAAGGGATATACTGCAGTTAGGGCATTTCAGCACAAGCCCGCACTTTCTGCACATGACAAAGGAGGAATGTCCCCTTCTGTTTAAGAACAGCATGGTTTGCTGCTTTAATTCTATATTCCTTTTAATCTCATAAGCCAGTTTTCTGCTGAACATCGTACGATTACCTTCATCAAGCTCGTTTCTCATATCAACTAATTCAACCTGCGGCATATCCATCCTGTTTGTTCTCTCATTCATGACCAGAAGCTTGATTTCTCCGGTTTCAGCTCTGTAATAAGTTTCTATAGAAGGTGTAGCAGAACCGTATACCAATATCCCGTTATCCAAAATACATCTTTGGCGCGCAATTTCCCTTGCGTGATATTTTGGCGTTGTTTCTGATTTATAAGATGTTTCATGCTCCTCATCTATTATTATTACTCCGATATTTTTCAGCGGCGCAAAAATAGCAGATCTCGCGCCGACAACCACCTTTATATTTCCTTCTTTAATAAGCCTCCACTGGTCATATCTTTCTCCCGGTGAAAGTCTACTGTGAAGGACGGCAACCCTGTCCCCAAATCTCCCTTTGAACCTGCCGGTCATTTGGGGTGTAAGGGATATTTCAGGTACCAGGACAATCGCAGTGCGTCCATATTCAAGGGCTTTCTGTATCAATTGCATGTAAACTTCCGTTTTTCCGCTCCCAGTAACTCCATGGATCAGTACTTCTTCAAAACTTCCTGTTTCTATACGTTGATATAAATAATCAAGAACATCTTTCTGCTGAGAAGTGGGCATAAGCGGTTGCGTGGGCATAATCTCCGCATCTTTAAAAGGATCCCTTTTTACTTCTATATCCTTGTAGCCTATATATCCACGTTTTCTCAAAGTTTCAAGCATTGCAGTTGAAACTCCTGACAGTCTTTTTAATTCCGGTACGGGTATATACTCACTTTCTATCAGCATTTCCAGTATTCTGATCTGGTGTATTTTCCTTATCCTGTTACTCTCAATTTCTTCTATTATTTCACTAACAGGTTTCAGCAAATATACAGCCCTCACATACTTCTCCCTGACTGCCGGAGAATGCTCCTCCTGAACGGAAATACAGCCTGCTTTCACAAGGGCTTTAATGTTATTTCGGATTCCGTTTTCTTTAAGCATTTCAACAAAATCATTATACTCACACTCTCCGCCCTTTTCAGCAAGCAAGTTAAGAGCCTTCTTCATATTATCCGTCAGATTATTATCGAAATTAAGGAGCTTGACCGTTCTCACGCTTTTAATGCTGATACCAGGAGGTAACATAGCTTTTAAAGCATCACCATATGTGCATATATATCTGTCCCTCATCCATGTGCATAGCTTTAGCATATTTTCATCAACAAGCGGTACAGCATCGATAATTTCCTTGATTTCTTTGAGTTCCTGCTTTCCGTCCCATTGTCCCAAACTAAAAATATAAGCCTCCTCAAAACGGTTAGCCCGGCCAAAAGGTACCATGACCCTCATGCCGGGCATTATTTTCTGTTCGAAATCTGCAGGAACCAAATAACTGTACAGTTTATCAAATTGCCTGGTAGCATTGCTTATAGCAACTGTAACAATCATTCTCATCCTGTTTTTTTACCTCACAAAATTATATGTATTTCTTAAGATACTCAGGTATCTCTTTTTCATCGCCGCTAATACTTATATAAAAATCAACATCTGCCGTTTCCGACAAATGCTCAATTGCATTGAAAAACTCTTCAAACTGATCGGGGTCTTCTCCTGTAATTTTCGAAAACCTGTCAATAAAAACACTTCCGATATCATAATTACATGACAGTATACCGTAAATATAACCTTCCAACATTTTACTCCCTTTTAACGGGAACTCATTAATGTTAATAAATCTAATTTTGTGATTCAGCCTGTACATCAATTCCTTACCGCTGTCGATAAATATAACTGTCTTAGTGCCGTTTACTGCTAATTCATCAGCTGACTCAATCATTTTCACCGTTTTTCCGGTGCCTTTTTTACCAAAGTATACCTTAACCATATAACAATCACCCTTTCAAATTATTTATTTTAAAATTACGGGTTACCTGTACTAGTTATGTATTTATTAATTAGCATTAGCAACATATGATGCCGGCTTCAAATCACAAATAATATCAGCTAAAATTCCGGTTTGTTTATTGTAAGGAAGAGCTTTAAGTGCAGATATTCCTTTTTCTATATATTTTTGCTGTAGTCTTTCGGAAAGTTCCAAAGCACCGGATTCGATTACCATCTCCATCAAAGTGTTGATTTTATCTGAATTATTTCGAATGATACTGTCAGAGTTTTTCTGCATAGAATTAAAGAATATTTCCCTTACCAGTTTTTTTGCTTCCTGGTTTTGTTTCATCGTATATATTATCGGCAAAGTTACTATACCTTCTTTAATGTCATTTTTTACCGGTTTTCCTATGCTTGAGGGTGTAGAAATGCAGTCCAAAATATCATCCCTTATCTGAAATGCCATTCCGTAATAATACCCATATCTGCTCAAATTCCTGATTACAGATCTTTCACATTTACCGAGAACTGCTCCTAAATGGCATGACATACTTAACAAAGCGGCTGTTTTTCCGGCTGTCTTCTTCAGATACGATAATACACTAATTTCAGTATTGAATTTATCCTCATATTGTTTTACTTCACTTTCACATATAAATTTCATCGTCTTTGCCATTAGACCAAGCAAATCAGAAGGTACATTGTTGGAAAAAGCCGTAATAGATGCAGTAAATAAAAAATCCCCCGTATATACTGCCATATCTGTGTTGTATTTTTCAGATACGGTAGCATTTCCTCTTCTCATTTTTGAACAATCAACTATATCATCATGTACAAGTGTTGCTGTGTGCAGTAACTCGATACCGGCAGCCGCACTTAATACTTTTTCCCTGTCAAAAGTGCCGTATTTTGATGATAAAATTACAAATGCCGGTCTTAATCTTTTACCTCCTGCATTGATAAGTTCTTTAACAATATCGGACAGTAATTTATTTTTCGTAGAAATGCATTTATGCATCATTTTTTCCAATAGAAGCATTTCTTCACGTATCTCTGGATATTTATCCCATAAAATTTTAGATCCCACCTAACAGGAAATGTTCCTTTAAATTTACAGATATACGCACTTTTTTTGCAAAAGCGACATTATATTTAATATCCTGTTAAGTATTATTACCAAATATCCAAAGAATCAAATACATTTCTATATATTTATTATTATTTATTATACAGCCTCTGTCAATAATTTAAATACCCCTTTACCGTAATTTAGTTGCACATATGAGCTTTTTTTAAAAGTTTGCTAATATTAGCTGAACAAATGCCTATACATAATCCGGTTATAACACCGGAAATCATTAATACAGGCGTATAATAGAAAATTTCGCTTGTTTTGATGGTTACACCGGCAACCAAAAGCTGTCCGATGTTATGGGATACAGCTCCTGCTATACTTATGCCGGTTATGCTCAGCTTACCTAATGCATTTTTATATAAAAAGGCCATAATTATTGCACTGAATATACCTCCTGTGATGCTGAAAAGAAATGTATACAATCCACCTCCAAATAAAGCAGACAGAACAGTTCTGACAATAACCACAAGTATGGCTTCTCTCATACCGAAAAAAATTATAACTATTAATGTGATAATATTAGTAAGCCCTAGTTTTACTCCCGGTATAGGTACCGAATAAGGTATCAATGACTCAATAAAAGAAAGGACAAGAGCCTGCGAAATCATAAGTGCCAACAGTATTGAGTATTTGGTTTCTTTTAAATTATTTCCTCTTTTCATAAACGTTAATTATCCTTCATACCTTCTATTTTTATTATTATGCGATTGGGCAAACATACTGCCATATCCCCCTTTTTGCTTAACCATCCTGTTTTTACACACAAATTGTCCGGACAGTCTGCGCTGAGGAAACGTATTCTTCCTCTTTCTACCCTGATTATTTCACCGGAACTTTCCGGCAAAGCTATATCACGGCTTTCCTTTATATTATCCAGATTAATCCTGTATAAAATATTGCCATTTGCTTTTACTATGGCTATTCTCTGTTCTTTCGCATCATTTGAACTGTAGCATTTAAAAAAAGCCAGGGCTGTCAGAGCAAGCACAATAACTATCACCGTCAGTAAGAAATCACCTTTTTTGAACATATTCATAACCATTAGCCTTTTCATTTTGATTATAGATATTTCTCAGGCCTACTGTTACGTATATTTTTTTATCAGTAGTAATAAAAATGCCTTCTGCTCCTTTAATGTCTTCAATAAGCTTCATTCCTTTATCAAGCCCCAGAACAAATGCTGCTGTCGACAGGGCATCTGCATCAATTGAGGCATCCATTATTACTGTAACGCTCATAAGACCCGAATCCGCAGGATAACCTGTTTTAGGGTCTATAATATGATGATATCTTATATTATCCTTTTCAAAAAACCTTTCATAATCTCCGGAAGTTACAACAGCTTGATCAGTTATATTAACAGTTCCTATTATTGAACCTTTTACATCCCTTGGATCCTGAATACCTATTTCCCATGGTGTACCGTCCGGTTTATTTCCGACAACCACTACATTGCCTCCCAGATTTATATATGCTGATTCTATGCCTTTTCTCTTATATATTTCCGCTGCAACATCCCCTGCATACCCTTTCACTATGCCACCCAAGTCCAGAAGCTGACCTTCTTTCGCCAGCATACACCTTGAGCTTTTCTTATCAAGTAAAATATCAATAACATCAACAAGATTTAAAATATCTGCAATCTCTGTCTGTTCAGGAACACGCTGTTTATCAGTATTAATACCCCAAGCTTTTACCAAAGGTCCTACCATAGGATTAAATCTTCCATCACTAAGCCTTGAGTAATATAATGATTTTTCAAGCACAAAACATGTATCTTCGCTTAGCGTCACATAGCTTTTGCCTGCATTTTTATTTAATCTGTCTATCTCACTCCCCTCGAGATTCACCGACAGTTTTTTCTCAATAGAATTCAGAGCTTCAGTCACTTCATCTGCCACTGTTCTCGCATTTTTGCCATATACCCTTTGTTTTATAATTGTACCCATACCGAACTCTTCACACTCTATGAAATCATTAATATTAGAGGTTTTTATACTATCACATCCATAGCATGAAATCATAATTATAAAATACAATATAAATACTGATATTTTTCTTATTTTTAACACCTCTATTCAGCAATAGTTCTAAAATACACAATATTTGCTTATATATTATTTCCTTCTGTGCAAATAAAAAAACCTGTTTGCATTTTTTTGCAACAGGCTGCTCAAACCAAACTATAATTTAAAATTCATTAATTCAATTATTTATAACTAAATAATTTCTATCAGCATCATTGTAGAATCATCATGATATGTACCGCTTATCATAAGCATATCATATAAATACGTTTTTAACTGCTCAATTGAAGGCATTCCCGCACATTTTTCACAAATTCTCTGGTCATCAAGCAGCATTTCAAAACCGTCGGTATAAAAATAAAACCTGTCTCCTGATTCAAAATCAATTTCTTTGTTTTCAAATCTGCTGTCTTCAAACATTCCCAGATATGCACCCTTCATCATAATTTGCTTTAATGGGCTTCCGATTCTGCTGACCGCAAACTGGTTAATTCCTCCTCCTGAAATATTCAGCTTTTTTCGTTCAAAGTCAAAAACAAAACAACTAGCGGCAACATAATAATTCTCCATATACTTTTCAACTTTCCTGTTTAGAAAAGTTAAAAGCTCATCAGGTTTATGTGTTATTCCTATGCCATCGTTAAACATTACTTTCAGCGCAGTGGTGTCCAATGCTGCGGTAATGCCTTTTCCGGCCACATCTCCGATTATCCCTATTATTTTCTTTTCATCTATTTTATGAAGCTCATAAAAATCTCCACTGACGTCATTTGCCGGAAGATATATCGTTTCCATTCTTCCATACTTTTTCAAGGGAAATCCGGTTTCCATGCGTTGCTGTTGAATTCCCGACGCTCTTCTTAAATCTTTCATTTTTTCAGTAACATCTCTGAAAACAAGTTGTACTGAAACCTTATTGCCATACATAATTTTTGCCGCATCAAATTCACATTCTGTTATGGAATTATCGCTTTTAATTATCTTAAGCTCACAGGAAGGAAGCTGCTTATCTGAAATCTCTGCTCTCTTTATATACTCAAGCGCTTTATCCCTCATACTTAGCACAATTGTATTTTCAAATTCTCTGCCAATTAGCATATCATAGCTATTACATTTATATATTTCCATAGCTTTTGCATTTACATATTTTATAATACCGGCATCAAGAACAGCAATTCCCGAGGGTGAAAACTCCACCATGTTTGTATAAAATTTCGCATCTTTTACAGCTTTTTGTTCTTCTTTTAGCTTATCAGTTACATCATACACAATCATGAATGTTATAAGTCTGTTTTTGATAAACACAGGTGCTTCTAGAATCTCTACATCCCGTATATCGCCATTTGCCAGACAATGCCTGGCAAGGTATTTACCCGTTTTTTTTCTGTCTGATTCCTCAAACGGTATCCTGTTGACAGAACTACATTCATCTACAGATATATCCTGAATTTTTTTCCTGCAAAAACGTCTCCTGCTATATCCATAAAATTCTTTTGCACCTGCATTTGCGTCTAATATATCTCCTGTAAGCGCATCTATAAATAAAATTATCAGGTGCCTATTATCGTATATGCCTTTAAAATATCCATTCAATAATGAGGATATTTCATCTTTTGAACCATAATTATCGATGTATGGTTTGTAGTAGTTCATATTTAACCCTTCGATCTAAATAGGTATTTTGCTCTATAAAATAACTCACCGGTATTTTAAATATATATCAGTAATACCGGCTGTTTTATGAAATTAAGTTTTCTACTGAAACTGGTGCTCTATAACATACGGTCTTTTATATGTTGATTATAATATAATGAAATTGCATTATCAAAATTTATTTATGTAAATAAATTTATTTTTATAATATTGATAAACATTAAGACATGATAATATCCTGTATACTTTCCTCAATTTCTTTTTTAGCTTTCTTATGCCATTCATTAACGCTGCTTAAACTGGCATCCATAAGCCTTGATATTTGTTTTAAGGATAAATTGGCAAAATATTTATATAAAATAACATTTCTTAATTTGGGATTAAGATTATTTATAGCAGATGATAAAGCTTTCTTAATTTCTTTTTCTATCAACAGATCTTCGGGTATACTCTCATTGATATGCTGACAGTCATTTAACTTATACTTCAGCATTAAAACATCCTTTTTTATGCCAATCAAGGCCTTCGCAGCTTCATGCTCAGCAATCCTAAAAATATACTCCTTAAATGAACTGTAATTGTTTATATGTTTTACGTTTTTATATAAACTAAGCACCGTATTCTGAATAATGTCTTCTGTCGGTACTCTGCCCCTTGTTATACTATTAATATAGAGATGAAGCTCATCATATATAGAAGAAAAGTACTTTTCAAGCATCTTTGAGCTATCAGAAGCGTATTTCCTATCTGAGATATTAACAACCAGTCTGTCTATCAGTTTGGATTGTTCAAGTACCTCTTTGCTTACCAGTTCATTTCCGGAAGATATGCTTTTTTCTATTAATTTATTTAGCTTACCTTTTTCATTTTCTATATTAGATGTAGTTTTTACCATATCCTATACCTTCCTGACATCAATATAGATACCAGTATCTAAATAATAACATTCATTATACAAAATGTGTATGGTTTTTATATTTTTTTACATATTATTAATATTTAAATATAAAATTTTATAATTATGTTGTTTACTTTTTTTTATTTTATGTTATAATTTGTTATGAACATTAGTATTTCTTACAGGTATAAGAGAATAAATGGACTATGAAACAGAGCAAAACTATTGAAAAATAGTGACGCAAAGCTATGGGTCTACGGAAAATTTATTTTTCCATGATTGCCAGGCTGCCATTAAAGTTCTGTTTATATCTCTTAGTCTCAGAATATTTTCTTATACCAACTTTTTTTATGTAGTATTTGATATTTATTCCAATAATGGTTATTTTTGTTAGTTCCTTTTCTAAGTAGTTTGATAGAAAATATAATATTAAAAAAACGGTTGCAATTATAGATGCAACCGTTTTCATATATTTACTCTTTACTTATTCAGATATTCTATTTTTCCAGTACCGTAATTTTTTTAATCTTTACTTCCTTTTTAGGTTTCGCCACATTAGGGTTATATGGATCTCTCATTACCGGTGTTTCTGATATCTTGTCCAATACTTCTTCTCCTTCTATCAGTTTACCAAATGCTGCATACTTGCCATCAAGAGATTTAGTAACGGTCGGCGTTGTAGCATCTACTATAAAAAACTGACAGCTTGCAGAATCAGGATCATTGCCTCTCGCCATAGAAATTACGCCTTTTTCATGCTTTAAAATATTTTGTGTAAAGCCGTTTTCAGCAAACTCACCTTTTATAGTTTTACCCGAACTGCCGCTGCCGTCACCGTTCGGATCTCCGCCCTGTATCACAAAATCTTTGTCTATTCTGTGGAAGGTCAATCCGTCATAAAATTTCTTTTCAACCAGTTCAATGAAATTATTGACAGTTTCAGGGGCATACTCAGGATACAGTTCAAAAACCATTTTGCCACCGTCTTTCATTTCTATTTGAACCTTGGGATGTGTTACCCCGGAAGTTGTGCTTGGAATATTGTTAGTAACGGTATATTTTGTAGTTCCTACATAAGCTTCAGGTACATCAAATACTCCGCCTTCTTTTTTACATCCAACGGCAAACAAAGATATCAGCATTACAAGAAGCAAAAAAATACTCACCTTTGCTACATTTCTCTTTAGCATATCATAACCTCCAAATGTTATTATGTTGTTTTACATTTTATTATAATAACTTATTTTTCGGTTGTAATCCATACCTAATTTAATAAATAATACAGTTTACTTTATAAATTTTACATTATTTTCTGATTGGACATTATCCATACCCGGTTTTGGATAATCATGAACCATATCAGGCTTTAAGCTAACAGGTTCCATATCCGGTTTTGAGTGAACATGTGCTTCTACATCAGGTTCCTTTTTGACTTTAAATTGCTTATCGTACAGTTCCTTATACAACCCTCCGTTTTGCAATAATTCCTCATGTTTGCCGCTTTCCACAATTTCTCCGTCTTTTATTACCAATATTTTATCCGCAGCCATTATAGTCGAAAGCCTGTGAGCAATGACTATACTTGTCCTGTTTTTCAGCAGAGGCTTAATAGCCTTTTGAATATAATATTCAGACATGGTATCCAAAGATGATGTAGCTTCGTCCATTATTATTATCTGAGGATTTTTCAAAATAACTCTCGCTATAGATATTCTCTGTTTTTCTCCTCCTGAAAGCTTAATACCCCTGTTTCCCACTAGAGTATCATATCCCTGGGGAAGTGTCATTATGAAATCATGAATATACGCAGCTTTACAAGCCTCGATTATTTCCTCGTCAGTAGCATCTGAACGGGCATATAATAGATTCTCTTTTACAGTCCCGTTAAATAGATACGTATCCTGTGTCACAATACCAATGTGAGATCTCAGCGAATTTAGTGTAAATTTCCTGATATCGATACCGTCTATCTTGATGTTACCTGAATCATAATCATAAAGCCTTGGTATAAGATTTGTAATTGTGGTTTTTCCGGCTCCGCTCGGGCCCACCAGAGCTATCATTTTTCCTGAAGGAGCGGTAAAACTGATATTTTTAAGTGTTATCTTTGATTTATTATAAGAAAAACATACATTTTCAAACTCAATATTGCCCGTTATACTGCTGATTTCTTTTGCCTCAGGCTGATCAGTAACGTCTTGTTTCTGGTCGAAATAATCAAATATTCTCTGGAAAAGAGCCATTGATCTGGTTATGTCCACATATATATTTGTAATCTGATTTACCGGTCCGTAAAGCCTGTTTAAAAGGGTAACAAATGCAATTATTTCACCAACCGTTACTTCACCTTTTATAAACAGGTATCCACCAAAGAAATATATAATCATCGGCCCTATACTTGTAAAAATGCTGATTACCATCATAAACCATCGGCCTGCCATTGATTCCTTTATCTGTAGTTTGGTAGAATCCAGATTTACCTTTTTATAATTATTATATTCTTCCTTTTCCTTAGTGAATATTTTCATCAGGATAGAACCGCTTATACTCAATGTTTCCTGAACTATATGGTTTTGTTTCGCTATTTTTTCCTGAGTCTGCATAGCGATTTTCCAGCGCACTTTACCAACTTTGCGCGTAGGAGCAATAAATAAGGGAATAACTATCATTCCCGCTATGGCAAGTTTCCAATTCATTGATATTAGCAATGCAGCAGTAGAAATTATTATAAATAAATTACTGATAAAGTTTACTATCGTACCGCTGAAAACACCCTGTATGCCGTCAATATCGCTTGTCATACGGGTAATTATTTCACCCTGCTTCACAGTAGAGAAGAAACGCAGGGACATCCCCTGTAAATGCTTGTACATCTGGTTTTTCATATCATATATTATATACCTGGATATATATGAATTCAGATAACTCTGCAATACTCCAAGCAGTCCGATAATAAAAGTAGAACCAAGTGAAACTAATATCAATATAGATAAAAGTGTCATGTTTTTATCAGGAAGTGCTTCATCTATAATTTTCTGCACTAAAACCGGGGGAACCAGTCCTAATAAAGATGTAGCAATAAGTATAAGAAATACTAGTATCATTTGCTTCCAATAAGGGATAAAATACTTACCTATTCTGGCAAGCATTTTGCCGGAAACCTTAACTTTTACTTCATCAAGTTCCTTCATCTTGCCTAGGCCATGTCTGCCAAATCCCATCGGAGGTGGTCCGCCAAATCCCATCCCCATATAATCACCTCACAAGATTCTAAAAAATAAAAAGTTTGTTAGTTATGCTGGTTGGTTTTGCTCCTGGAATCTGAGTTACAATGCCAAGGCCCTGTAAATTCAGCTACTATGAATCCAAACTTGCAGAATAATTTTGAATTTATAAAGATGTAATTATTCTGCTCAGACAAGCGGATTCATTTAACGCAGCTCGGACTAACAGGCTCTAAGGCATTTTCACAAGGATTCTTTCATAAGACAACCAGCACAATAAATTAAGCTAATTTTATGATAACATGTTTACATAATTAACTCAAATTTAAATAAGGCAGCCCCTGTTGAGGGGCATATTATCTTATCTTGTGTTAAATTGTATATTTTGTCTTCTTTTTAAATATAATAAAAGTAGCTGCCAGTAATAAAACAACTGCTCCACCTATCGTAAATAATTCCTGTATTGAAATTGTTTTATCAATATTGCTTTTCAATATCATATTTTCAGCTTCAGGATTAAAATTGCCGCCTTTTCCCGGAGGCTGCATATTTCCGCCCCTGATATCGGGTATCATATTCCACATATCATTCTGTCCGTCCGTTGTTTGCTCCGGATTCTGATTCATATTTGGCACATCCTGCTGCGTTCCGTTTTGATCGTTTTGCTGCATACCACTGCTATCTTCCTTCTGCAAAGCAGCTTTACCATCTTGGGCAAAATTACTATTATTAAAACCTCTCTGCCCTCTTACAGGAATATCCTTACGGACATCATCTTGTGAGTCCTGCTGTGAGTCATTATTTTGGTCTTGCTCTACAGTGCTTTGCTCATCTTGCTGCTTGTTATTGCTGAAATTTCTCCATTTGCCCATCCTGAGGCTTTCCTGTGTATCGGTATCAGTACCTGTAGTAGGAAGTTCACCGCTTAACTGCTTTGTAACATTATCAATACGTTCACTGATAAATGAAAGCAAAGGAGTACTATTGCCGGACATCATAGGGTCTCCGCCCTGTTTTCTCATACCGCTGAAATTCATTACCGACCTCTTCTTGGCATTATCATCAGCAGTTGAGGTATTGCTGTCGTTATTGGCAGAGCCTGATGAATCAGTATTTCCATTGCCTTTTTCATCTACCCGGGAATCAGCGCTTTTTGATGAATCCGTTACTGAATCCTGTTTACCTGATTGAGTGTCACTTTTATCAGATGAAGTTGCTGCATCAGGTGGCACCATTCTTCTGCCAAATGCAGGCATGGTATTGCCATCCGGTATTTGCATACCACCAGGAGGCATCATACCGCCATATTGAAAATCTGTCCCGTCAGGTGACATCATTCCTCCACCAAACACAGGCATATTATTGCCATCCGGCATCTGCATGCCATCAGGAGGCATCATACCGCCATTTTGTAAATTTGTTCCGTCAGGTAGCATTACGTCATTGTCATACGCAGATGTATTATTACTTACCGACTTTTGTGTGTTATTAATTGATGTCCCACTTTCTTGCACTGATGTTCCGTCCTGATCTGTTACGCCTTCTTGCTGAGTGTTTGCTATTCCATTAGCAATGGCAGACGTCGATTTTGTTGCACTTTCGCTTTGAATCTCAGATGTTGAATCCTGCAACGTACCATTAGTATTATCAGTAGTTCTTTCCGTTGATGATGTTACTTCTGAAACTGCTTGTTCAAACTGCTCAATTGTAACGAATTTTGTCGGATCTTTTTCAACATATGGCCGTATCATATCAGCTGTCTCTTTTATCAATTTTTTCATATTTTCCAGTGAGAAAGGCCCGTTTATAAATTCCTGAATATATTTATGATATAACTCTTTATATTCAGGCACTTCTAATAATTTACCGATAAGGGGCCTGTCTTCCAGTGTTGTTCCTGAAACAGGCTGGTCTATATACAGTGATGTAGAAGAGGAACCTCCTCCGCTCATAAATCCTCCAAAGGACATATTATAATCCCATGGCAGTATTGAGAATTTACCCTTTTCTTCATACAAGTAATAGTTATGGGCAAACTGGCCCTGATAACTATCCATGCTGACTATCGTTGTATTAACAGCAAAATATCGCAATATTTCATCTATATCCAGATATTTATCCAAATCACGTCCTTCATTTAATGCTTTTATCATTTCCACCAGTGCTTCATCACTGCCCTCTTTTGCATCTGTAACAGCTTCAAGCCCGCTGTATGATTCCGGATTATCATCTATATAAACCAAATCAGCACCTGCTCCGTTTTCGCCCACAGGCTTATAGAGAATTCCGTAATCACTTCCATAATATCTTTCAACAAAAGGTTCTTCCATCCCTTCTACTGCCAGATACAAACCGTGCAATTCACCGTTTATATAAATATTTGTAAAACAAAATGCCGGAGTAGGAACACCCATCTGGTCAAACAAATAATACGACAGGTATTCACGCATATAAGATGCATCAGACATACAGTTATTCAAATTAAGCTTTGTTAGCCCAAGAAAGCTTTGCCCTTTATTATACTGGTTGAAATCTATTTTAAAGCTATACCTGTTTGAGTCACTGCTTGCAACTGTCCTTAAGCTTGAATTTCCTTTTGTACGTATACCTACATTGCCTATTCTTTCTCCGTCAATAACAACATCAGCTTTCTTGTATTCTTCTTTTTCAGCATTTTCAAACATATCATTCAAATCTGATTCTGATATTGTTATATAAATGTCAATAACTTTGTTCTTATTGAAAACTTTCTTTGTATAAGCAGTCTCATGTTGGCCAGATAAACTTCCTGAAGTATATGCATTTGTATTTTGCGCGTATGACATCCATGTCAGTATTAGTAAACATACCGCAAGCATTACTGCAATTACTGAATAGAATTTTTTGTTCATGTATTCACCCCTTTTGCCAAAGGTCACAAATTATCATACCGCAAGTTCTCCATTGTAACTTACCAGCACAACATCATTTACCCCATCTAAAGTTGATATTTCATTTACGAAATCGGTATTGTTACTCTTTAACCTTACTTCTATATTAAGTTCAATTCCCTGGCCTCCGCGTACGGCTTTTGATTTTACATTCATCTTTTTCACATTTGCTGCCAGTTTATCCATCATAATTTTCTCAGAAACAGAGTTGCTGCAGTTTACTACGACCATATAAGGCACTTCATTTGTTGTTTTGCTTGTAAATATAACTAATATTACTCCTATTATAAGCGCACCGATTATCGCCAAAAGGTAAAGACCTGCGCCTGTTACTATACCTGTACCTATTGCCCAGAAAACATAAACTATATCAGTAGGATCTTTAATAGCCGTTCTGAATCTGACAATACTCAGCGCACCTACCATACCGAGTGACAACACAACATTTGATGTAACTGCCATAATAACCAGTGTTGTAATCATTGTCATCCCAACGAGTGAAATATTAAAGTTTTTTGAATACATTACGCCGTTATATGTTTTCTTATACACCATGTAGATAAATAAGCCAATAATAAATGAAATAATTAATGTTATGCCTACATCAACTATAGAAAAATTTGTAACCGCTTTTTCCAAAAAACTGTTTTTAAAAATATCTGAAAAATTAAAAGTATCATTATTCATGTTTATACATCCTCCAATTTCTATTCTTAATCACATTTCATTTACCTGCTTCGTAATTTGTTTGTAAAATATCATCCAAATCGCCTGCAAAATACATATTTTGAATTTGATGATATCTGCCTGTCTTGCAGATGTATAACATCGCTTATATGTGCAGGAAGGTAATTGTCATACTTAATTTCCAATATTATTGCATTATCTGATGCGTTTACTAATGGTACGTCTATATTCAAAAAATCGGTTGACGTAATGCCTGTTTTCAGATTGCTATCCAGTGTAATTCGTATATTACCCGGTTCCCATACATATGCTTCACGATCATATTCAACTATCGTCTTTGCTTTATACAATCCGGTTCTCATTTTTGTGTACAATTGCTTGCATACCATTTCAGGTCTTTCTTTTAAAAATCCATAATCGCCTTTCAATATGCTTTGACACTCCTGAAGAGTTAACAGGGCACTTTCCTTATAGCCCAGGTTGTTGTGCTTAACTTTCTTCTCCAGGCGTATTACATCAGTTGTATTATCATAGATTCGCATTCTGAATTTTTCTCTGTTTATCACCCCATATAGTTTTTCCTTTAATGCAGTATTATCCAGATCGTCAAAATAAATGCTTCTTACCTTGTAATATCTACGAGGTCCTGTATGTTCATCTTTTTTCATTACTTTTGACAACCTGCTTGAAAGTATTGCTTTATCAAATGGATTTATATTCATTTTAATCTCACAACGGTATTTGCTCATTAATTCACCACCAATTCCGAATTTTTTATATGCTAATCTTACATTATTTAAATGATTAAATCCCCGCAAATCTGTGGCAGATTTAAAGCAATCTGACGACTTAAATATTGTGTAATGCAGTACCGGCAAATACAACGGCAAAATTGATATTAAAATTTAATAAAGAATAATAGTAAATTTTTAAATAATTATTTAACCAGCTTGAATTTATTAACTTCTTCGCTTAACTGTTCTGACAATTCTTTAAGATCTTTTGAAGATTGTGCAACAATTTCTATAGAAGCCAGCTGTTTGTTTCCGGATACAGATACTTCCTGTGTAGAAGCAGCAAGTTGCTGTGATACCGCAGCCATTTCCTCCGCCTGGCTCAGTATGGAATTTGATTTTTCATTGGCAGCTTTCATGGCTTCAGCAGTACTCTTAAAGTTTTCAACAATAGCTTCATATGCTGTTTTTATTTTTATAAAGGAGTTTTGCGTTATATCGCTTGCTTCTTTTTGCTCATTAATCAGTTCTCCGGCTTTCTTAATATTATGTACGGTAATCTCTGTTTTCTCAGTAGTCATTTTGATTATGTCACTTATCTTTTTTGCTTCCCTGGCTGATTCGTCAGCAAGTTTTCTAATTTCTTCTGCGACCACAGCAAAACCTCTTCCGGCCTCACCCGCTCTTGTTGCTTCTATTGAAGCATTCAGTGAAAGCAAATTAGTCTGATCAGCTATACCGGTTATTATGTTAACTATATTCCCCATCTGTTCAATCATGCTGCACAGTTCATTTATCGATTGGTTTGCCTGCCTGGATACTAAAATGTTCTCATTCATTTTGCTAACCTGAATATCTACCGCATCCTGACCCTGCTTAATTATATCAAGGGATTTAACTGCATTTTCTGCTCCCTGGGAAGCCTGCCTGGTTGTATTTTCTATTATCTTTACCATATCGGACAGGGTTCCGCTTATATCATTTATAATTCTTGCCTGATTGCTGTTTCCGTCAGCAATTTCATTTATTTTTTCAACTACCTGAGTTACAGATCTGACATTTTCATCTGATATTCTGGTGAGATTATCAGAATGGTACAGTAGGGATGATGATACATTATGTAACTTTTGGGCCATATTCCTCAATGCTGTTCTCGTTTTTTCCAAAGCTTTAGCCATTGCTCCGCATTCATCTTTTGATTTCAATACCTTATTAAAAGATTCATCATATACCAGATCAAAATCCGCAGTCCGGTTTGTCATTTTTGTAACTTTAATAACAGGCTTTGAAATATATTTCCCAAGAATATAAGATAAGATTATACCAAATACCAGGGATGCAAGAATACTTATCAACATGGTTGTCGGAATGAAAAAAAAACGATTCTTTGGTACAGGATTCATCCCGACAGGAGCAACGCCTTCAACAGCCATTGGCACTTCCTGATGCCCGCTGATGTTATCATTCATCATGAAATAGGATATGACACTGCTAAGTATTCCTGATAACAAAGAGTTTGCTATAGACATTACAATAATTTTACTGGATATTTTTTTCATATTATGCCCTCCTCTTGTTATTCTTACGTATCTTCTTTAATGATTACTGTGGTATATTATGTATACCAGCGTTTTTTATTAATTTGTAATTATTGAAGATATTTTTTATACAATTAATTTTAGCAACCAAGAAAATATAAATCTCCGCAAATCTGTGGCAGAATTGTAGCAAGAGGATTTTTAGGCTTTTTATTTATTTTACATAAATAATTTGTGGCAATTATGTGGCAAAAATAGATTATATTTATCATATTTATTGCCCATTATTATTTTCGTGTTAAAATGAACTTAAAGGAGTGACAATTATTATGGATAAAAAGCTTATTTACATAGCGGATGATGAAGTTAACATTTGCAATATTATAAAATCCTTTCTGGTAAAGGAAGGATTTGATGTGGAAACTTTCAACAACGGCCGGTCTATTTTGGAAGCTTTTGATAAACGACCGGCGGATATGCTTATAATAGATATTATGATGCCTGAAATGGACGGTTATTCGCTGTGCTCGCAAATACGCCAGAAAAGCAGCGTCCCCATTATAATTGTCTCTGCAAAGGATACTGAACCGGATAAAATTGCAGGACTCACATTGGGAAGTGATGATTATCTTACAAAGCCTTTCAGCCCGATGGAACTTGTAGCCCGTATAAAAAGCATATTCAGGAGAATAGAGCTGGATAAGGCAAACCATAAAAATAGTGAAAAGGGTATTATTAAAATATCCGATATAACCATAAATCAAAATGCAAAACAAGCTTTGAAGGGTGATAAAGATCTGGGACTTACAGGAATGGAATTTTCTCTGCTGAGTTATCTCGCAGAAAATAAGGAAAGAGCCATAAGCCGCAATGAACTTCTTGATAAAGTATGGGGCTTTGAAAATGAAGTTGAAACCCGGGCTACCGATGATATGATAAAAAGAATCAGAAAGAAGCTTGTCGATGCAAATTCAAGCTTAAAGATCGAAACTGTTTGGGGGTTTGGTTTTAAGATTCATGAAGAATAACAATACCCTGAAATTTTCAGGCATCGCTTGATTTTAATAGAAGATGGAGGATCTATGAAAAGAAATACTATAAAGTTTAGAATATTAAAATATAATATAATGATAATAGTACTATTAATAGTATTAACATCTATTATTTTTAACGTAGCTGTGCGTACCTATTTGGAAAAGGATATAATCCGTCAGTTGGATAAAATCGCTGCACGTACGGAAGATACCGCGTTGCAAAAGGGTAAAGATATTTTCCCGAAAATAGACGATTCCCGCATCCCCCCTCGCCCTCTTGACAGTCAGAATACAAATCCTCGCGATAACAATGACAATCAGGTAGACCCACCAAATATGAATACGATACCTCCAAATGAAAATACACTTACATTAAACAAAACTCCCTTAAATGATACCGAAACTCAGGTATCATCTAAAAACACAGATACAGACATGCATATAATTAAAACCGCAGATGCAGCGGAAAATAACCAGCTTTACAGATATTATTTTATGCTGGACCGTTCTTTAAGAGAACCTTTATCCGTTCTCAATGCCAATTATATCCTGCTTGACCAGGATAAAAATATAGTAAATCCCATTACAGAAGAATCAGACAGTTTACAGGATAAAATAATCAATGAAATAACAAAGATAAAAAATTTAAATTCAGAAACATATTTAAATTTTCATCTGTCAGGGACCGAATACATTTCAATCATAAAACCGGTATCTGAAAAGAACAATTTCGGACTGGGATGGGTTATTATATATTCCAGCCTTGAAAAGATTAAACAATTGCAGTTAACTATTAATGTTATACTTCTTATAATACTTGTTGTATCAGCTTTGATCGCAGCGTTCATATCATCTCATGCGTCTAAAAAAATATCGGAACCCTTTTCATCACTTAATGAACACATCAGATATATTTCTGAAAGGAATTTTGGTAATAAAATTCAAATGCCGGTATATGATGAATTATGCGCATTAGTTAACAATATAAATATTATGTCTGAAAAGCTGGAAACGCACGACAAAGCTCAGAAAACTTTTCTGCAGAATGCTTCTCATGAGCTGAGGACACCGCTCATGGCTATACAGAGCTATGCAGAAGGCATAAAATATGATGTTGTAGACAGCAACACCGCAGCAGACATAATTATAGATGAGACCAAACGATTAACCGATATGGTGGAAGAGCTATTATACCTTTCCCGCCTTGATTCAATTGAAGAAAATTATCAATTTAACAATTTGGATTTCTGCGAACTCGTAAAAACCTGCATTGAGCGAATGAACGGAATAGCAATCAAAAACAACAAGAAAATAGATGTATATATTCAGGAGAAAAAAATAGATTTTAAGGGTGATGAAGAAAAACTCACACGTGCCATAACAAATGTTATAAGCAATTGCATAAGATATGCTTCCAATACGGTAAAGGTATATTTAACTGCTGATGCAGGCAATAAAATTATCAAACTTATGATCTCAGATGACGGCCCCGGTTTTGACGAAAATGAGCTGTCCTCTATATTTGAAAGGTTTTATAAAGGCAAAAAAGGTGTGTTCGGTCTGGGCCTGGCAATCAGTAAAAATGTAATAGAAAAACATCAGGGTAAGATAACCGCATCCAATTTGGAGGATAAAGGTGCATTATTTACTATTGAGTTGCCTATGAACACAATCAAGGGATGAAAATAAAAATAGAGGTGATACCCCAGCTAAAGCCAGGGTAACACAATGCTGTATAAATAATATAAAACACTACCGGCAAGCCTAAAATTAAGCTTACCGGTCTGTTTCGTGTAATGAATCCCACTCTATTCAGTAGTAAATTCTATTACTGACGATAAATATTAAGTAGATATCTACCAGAAGAACTATTAATATCAGCATGCCTTACCACTATATAGTAATACTGATCTTTAACTAATGTGGCATTTATCTTAAAATTTAAATTCGTGCTGGAAGCATCATCGTTTTTCCCTATGAAAGTCATATCGGGGCCAGAAAAACTATTAACTTGATACAAAGTCCCGTACGTATCAGCATTGCCAAAGGTTTTTTTATATAGTTCCCTGTTTCTTCTACTGTAAAAATAAAATAATCACTATCACCGCTATAATCTATAACCCACAACATTGGTGTCCGGTAATATACCGCTGGCTCCTATGAATGTACTGGAATGGTCATCTGCAGATGAATAATAAGGTGCGTCAATCCTGATACTGTAGTCGCCTGTGGTATAAGGATTTCGAGCCTCTACTTTTATTAAATATATCTGACCTCCTTGTATATCATCATCATATAATTCGAAATTTATGCCATCAGCGCTATCATCAACATAGTCTATTTCCCAGCCGTCGTAATAATATAAATATCCGACCAAATCCATTGTACCGGAGCTTGTTATTGTATATTCTCCGGAAATCGGTGCTTTAAACTTAAAACAGTCTACATCTCCTCCATAGTCTATTGCACCATGGAAAGTTAAATTAACTGATACAGGAGAAGCATACGCAAAACTATTACCATAGTCATCGTTATACGCCGAAACCATAGAGCAGGTAAAACTAAGCATCATTATTAAAGATAACGCAACCGAAATTTTTTTTGATCATTTACATATTCCTTCTTTTCATTTGATAAATTAATACGTTCATATGGTGATTCTCTATCAGCAAATCAGGCATATTGATAATATGGCAAAAATAACCTCTTTTCAAAGGTATTTTTACATTCAACACCTTTATGAACAAATTTATACAAGCCCCGGGATTGTATAGCAAAATTTAATTAAATAATTCTAGGTGTGATTCTGCTGTGATATGAAAGTAGATTTAAATTGTTATTTTATAAGGATTATGGCTTTTTATCAGTTTTGTGTTTTGGTGTTAGAATTTATTGGCTTTTCTATTATAAATAATTTTTGTATCTATTTTTCCTTTATAATATTTTTGGCATATTTTCTTAATAATTTAATAGTTATTTATCGCAAAAACCGACATTTATTATTTTTTTCATCTTGTTTTATCAATAGCAGTCAAAATGTTGTTATGTATACCTCTTACAGTAATCGAGTAGGAGAGAACTGACTATTTCAATTTCCGACCTTACACCACCGTATGTACCGTTCAGTATACGACGGTTCATATAGGAATTAATGTACTAGTAAATACCTTTTGGCTATTGTTGTCTGTAAATTTCCTCTCATAGATTGGAGATAATACCTGCGCAATAGCTTGCTATATCACCCGGTCAAGCACTGCGGGTATTCCCAGTAACCTTATTCCTCCCTTAGGTTTAAGTATTTCTACTCTCCTGACTGGTTTGGAACTGTATGCCCATTCCATGATAGCTTGCCTGATTCGGTCACCATTCTCTTTAAGGCCGTACGCATTCCGCGCATACTACAAAAAAGCCCCGGAATGACTTCCGAGGCTTTCTATATTATGAGGTTTTGTGAGGTTTTTTCAACCCCACATCCTCTAAACTTGGCGTGCTTGAAGGGATTCGAACCCCCGGCCAACGGATTAGAAGTCCGTTGCTCTATCCAGCTGAGCTACAAGCACATATTTACTTACATATTTCACTAATGATGAAATCAACTTCATCTGGAGCGGGTGATGGGAATCGAACCCACGCAATCAGCTTGGAAGGCTGAGGTTCTACCATTGAACTACACCCGCATATACAGTTTGGATGTTTAGATTCCCAAACCCCTTGCAACTGTAGGTCTACACTGCCGTGTTACCGCCAGCTGACTTTTAATATTATACTAGCTACTCTTTTGTTTGTCAACAATAAATGATATGTTTTTTATATAAT
>Ga0134104_1000832_pt1 | contig 32216 bp, 31 predicted proteins | sample 15_3_2metaG_FD_94455 | JGI IMG/M metagenome (GOLD analysis project Ga0134104, IMG submission 94455) | Switchgrass degrading microbial communities from high solid loading bioreactors in New Hampshire, USA - 15_59_3.3_214_A2 metaG | ecosystem: Engineered > Bioreactor > Semi-continuous > Anaerobic...
ACGTACTGAACATATTAAAGCTTGCAAGGTAATTCTATTTGGGGAAGACCATTGATACAATTGATTGAACAACATTACCAAAACCAAAGGCAATAACACAGATTGCCACAATACGCCTTATATATAAAGCTGTCTTGGAGTTTCTGTCAATTTTGATTTTAATTAAATCCATTTTTGAAACCAACACAAGCCACCATGACAGGGTGCCGATGAATACACCAAAAGCCAGCTCAAATCCGGAAGTGTAGCCGAGGTTTGAGCTGGTGACTCCAAGAAATGAAAATACTGCGATGAATAATAAAATTGCAGGTACATTAGATATAGCTATAAAAAACATTGACAAATATGAACTTGTGACATCGGACACTTTATTTCCTGTTCTTCTTTTAGCTGATTCAGGCTGCATTAATGAAATACCTATGGAACATGCAATAACTCCGCCAAGGATTCTGAATATTACCATATATTCAGTTAGCAGTTTTGAAACAATTGTCAGGCTAAAGCCAATAGCCAGAGTATAGACAGCGTTTGCTGAAGCTATGCCAAGCCCGCCTAACAATCCGTGAATACGCCCTTTGCGCAATGCATTTCTCATACATAACAGCCCTACCGGGCCAAATGGTGCACCAACGATAAAGCCTGAAATAATTCCCTTTAATACCAAGCTGAATTCCATATATAAACTCACCTGTTTCAAAGAGTTGTTATACTCACGTATATATCATTATTCATGCCATTTGTCCAGTATTGATTATAAAAAAATTGTAATAACGGCGATATACCGAAAGCTCAATGCAGGATAGACAAATATTATTTGACAAATATTAGTCTCCAGGTGTAAGATATAAATGACACAAGTGTCAATAAAAAGGAGAGGAGATACATGGGTGCCGAAAATTGTCGACTATAAAAAAACAAAAGATATGATTGTCAGTGAAGCCATGAATTTATTTTTACATAAAGGATACAACAGTACCACGCTTCTCGACATATCAAAACGTTGCAATATGGGCAGAACAACCATTTATAAATATTTTGAGAACAAGGAAGGTATATTGAATTATGCTATTTCTCAAAGTATAAAAATGTTAAGGAACGATTTAAAAAATATTATGCAACTGCAAGATATCTCAATTATTGAAAAAATAAAACTGGTAATTTCCAGAGTGGCTTTGGATTACCCGAAAAAAAACAGCTTTATTGCTCTTAGCGATTTGCGGGAGCTTTACAAGATTGGCGACAGTGAAGTTTTGGTTAAGGCCCGTGAATATGTCCAGGAATTGCGCAATACTCTAAAAGATTTGCTGCAGGCCGGTATGGATGCAAAAGAGATTAGGCAGCATGACAGGGGAAAAATGTCTTATACTTTATATGCAATTATTGAATCACTTGTGCTTCATTTTTCCAATAATGAGAACATGGTATTAAGTGAACAGCTTAATACTGTAAATATTCTTATTGATGGATTGAGAGCGTAATTTTTTGAGGACGAAATATTTTTTTTTAACTTTATATCGACAGCAATGTCTAAAAAGACAGTAATGATTAATAAAATTTATATATAAGGGGGTATTTTTATGGCATCAGCAAAACAAATGTTAAGTTCTGCATTAATGAAGCAGGGAATTGAGTATGTCGAAAAAAACCCTGTAGAGAACATACCTAAGATCCTCAACTGGGCTGAAAAGCTGATTATTAAACCAGAACACAAAAAGACAATTGAAACTTTCAGACAGATAACCTCTGATCCTGACAATAACTGGAATAAATTCATTCAGAGGGTACTGACGGAAGTAAATCCAAAAGTAAGGTCCAAATTTCTTATCAACTACATGGTTAATGCAGGCATTTTTGGCTCGCCGGTAATAGACAAGATGAAGGAGAAGCACGGATGTAATATACCATGGGCTATTTTGATGGATCCCACTTCTGCCTGCAATTTAAAATGTACCGGTTGTTGGGCTGGTGAATACAGCAAGACGGACAGCATGGATTATGATACACTGGATAGAATAATAAGAGAAGGAAAAGAACTCGGAATACGTGTTTTCATCTACTCAGGAGGAGAGCCTTTAATAAGAAAAAATGATATTTTGAAATTGTGTGAAAAGCATGATGACTGTATATTCCTTGCCTTCACAAATGCTACTCTTGTAGATGAGGAACTCTGCAAAGAAATGGCACGTGTCGGGAACTTTATTCTTGCCATAAGCGTAGAAGGTTTCGAGGAAGAGACGGATATGCGCCGTGGCAAGGGAACATTCAAAAAGGTTATGGATGCAATGGATCTTCTGAAAAGTTATGGCCTAGGATTTGGCTTTTCCACATGCTATCATAGCAAAAATACCGAAACTGTCGGCTCAGATGAATATATTGACTTTATGATAGAGAAAGGCTGCATGTTTGGCTGGTATTTCACATACATGCCATTAGGCAAGGATGCTGTTCCTGAACTTATGGTAACACCTGAACAGCGGGAATTTATGTACCATCAGGTCAGGAAAATCAGAGATACAAAGCCCATATTTATTATCGATTTTTGGAATGACGGAGAATATATTGGCGGCTGCATAGCCGGAGGCAGACATTACCTGCACATCAACGCTAACGGTGATGTAGAACCCTGCGCATTTATACATTATTCCAATGTTAACATAAAGGAGACAAGTCTCCTGGATGCGCTGAAATCACCGTTGTTTATGCAATATAAAATGAATCAGCCATTTAATGAAAACCATCTGAGACCATGCCCGTTACTGGATAATCCGGACAAATTAAAGTCAATGGTGCACAATGCAAATGCATATTCGACACAGCCCCTTGACAAGGAAGATGTAGACATATTGACGGATAAATGTCAGGAAGCATCAAAGAAATGGGCGGAGACAGCGGACAGGATTTGGGCTGAGAGCCAAAAAGAAAAAGAAAAGCAACTAGCATAAAATTCCGTGGATAAAACTCCACGGAATTTTTCCATCACTTTTAATTTAACAATGAATTTTGAAATTATAGAAGCATTTTACTGAAAAAGATAAAACCATTCCTCCTCTTAGCTACTATGCATATTGGATAAACATGCTATTATTATATATAATAAAAAAATATAATAAATTAACATAATAAATTAAGCTGAATCGGAGCTATATAAAAGGAATGGTGACTGACATGAAACTTGTTTGTATTGGAGACAGCCTCACAACAGGATTTAAACTGAGCTATCGGGAAGTATGGCCTGCACTGGTAGTTAAAAAGCACAACAATTTAGAAGTTTTAAACATGGGTATAAACGGGGATACAACAGCAGGAGTTCTGGCAAGGTTCTACAGAGATGTTGTAGAGCAAAAAGCCACTCATGTTGTTATAATGGCAGGATCAAATGACTTAATATGGGGAGTACCCCTTTCAGTGGTCCGGTCAAATATCGCAGCTACTGTAATGCATTCGTATAAGAACAGAATAATGCCTATTATCGGTATTCCAATACCAATTGAAACTGAAATGACAAAAAAATATTGGCCATTCGTAAAAGAGCTGGATCGGATTAATGAAGAAATCTTATTGTATAGAGAATGGATAAAAGAATTCTCACTGAACTTCCAGTGCCTTTATGTGGATTTCTATGAATGTTTTTATGATTTTAGCTCTAATTTCATAAAATCCTCCCTTTACCTTGACGGATTGCATCCAAATATTGAGGGGCATAAAATGATGGCAGACAAGGTCAATATTTATTAACAACCAGTGCAATGTATGTTATAATGTTAACAAGCTTGTTATTATAGCAACTGTCACAAAATATTATTACTACTTTGAAAAGCTACCGGCAAAACTTTCTTGTATCTTTGCTGAAAATTAATGTTATGCTGCATGTAACTAATTGAAAATACCAGTAAAAATGCTAATATATGAAGTTTTATAAGTAGTTGTGAAAATAAAAGAGTCAGAGAAAGTTGGTTGAGTTCGGGAAGTTGTAATTTGCTTTTTCTGTGAATTTTCTTATTACGCTTAATGTAGTTGAATTAATAATATTGTAATAATACAGAATTACATACTGAGGTTGTGCTTCATAAATTAATGCATGATGCATAATATTATAGCGCAAGTAGTTATTTTAAGCCATTTTCAGCTATTTTTAAGGGGGTTAATAATGAAACTGAATAGAGCAGATAAAGTAAAGCTGGTGCTTTTTATTATTTTTAGAGCAATAGTGGTCCTTGCAGGTATAATCTCTGTGATAAACAACGACTGGACAAACTTTGCTCTCTCAATACTCACGCTGATAGTGTTACTTCTTCCGTCCATCATTGAAAAGAGGCTAAGTGTTGATTTCCCAAGTGAATTTGAAATTGCTGTTGTTATATTTATTTTTGCAGCACTGTATCTTGGAGAAATGCGGGCATATTATGTCAAGTATTGGTGGTGGGATTTGTTTCTGCACACCTTTTCAGGGTTGATAATAGGAGCGATAGGTTTTTCACTTGTGAATATATTGAATAAGAATGAAAAAATTGCCATTAAATTAAGCCCTATATTCGTGTCCATTTTTTCATTTAGTTTTGCTCTGTCTATTGGAGCCTTATGGGAAATTTATGAGTTTGCCATGGATACTCTTTTTGGCCTGAATATGCAAAAGTCAGGGCTTGTAGATACAATGACGGATCTTATTGTTGATGCGTTGGGTGCTCTGGTGTTTTCTGTTCTTGGCTATCTGCATCTAAAGGGCAAGATAAACTTACTGGATAGATTTATCGGAAAGATAAGGGACTGGAATAAAGAACCGGAACCGGATGTTAAAAACAGTTTTAGTTTCAGGAATGTAAACTCAAAATTAAATACAATTGTAAAAACGATATCAGATATTAAAGCAACACCGGATATTGACAATGAGTCGGCGTCAAAAGAAGATATTTCTGCAGGAAATATACACTAATATCAATCATGTATAACAGTTTCAATAAATTTGACGTAAAACTTCGTCAAAGGCAAGAAAATAATTGCGCTCAGCACATTAAATATTGTATGTGCATTTGCAATCAGCCTTGTCTTATCCTGTCCCAGCATTGAAGTGACGGCAATCACTAGATTTGCAAACGGTTTGAGCATGATCATGGCAGCGGCAGCACCAATAATATTATACAAAGTGTGCGACCACGCTGTCCTTCGCGCAGACAGGTTTGTACCTATACTGGCAATTTGTGCGCTTATGCACGTCCCGATGTTATCACCCATAGTGAGTCCCAGCGCTGCTTCAAAGCTAATTAAACCTGCGTTGAAAAGGATAATTGTAAGGCCTACTGTTGCACTGCTGTTTTGCACTAGCATTGTAATAATTATTCCTATAAAAAGACCGGCATACTGGTTTTTTCCATAGGATAAAAAAAGGTTATAAATTGTTTCGTTTTCTCTAATGAGGGGAACTCCCGAATTTAATATTTTCAAACCGAGGAACATCAGCCCAAATCCGGTTATTGCTTTTGCCAATCCCTTCACGGAATGTCTTCGTGATATGAGGTTGATAATAATTCCCGCTGCAAGAATCAGATAAGCGTAGTCGGTAAGTCTGAAGGACATCAATTGGGCTGTCACAGTTGTCCCAATATTGGCACCGTATATAATTCCGACTGCCTGAGTAAGCTGCATCAGACCGGAATTGACAAGACCAACGGTCATTATTGTAATTGCAGTGCTGCTTTGTACCAAAGCCGTAAGTATTGTTCCTGTAATGAATGCTGTAAATACATTGGAGGTAAACCTTCTTATCACATTTTTCATGCGGTTCTTATTGATATTTTCAAGACCTGTACTTAACAGGCGTATCCCAAAGCTAAGGCAAAGTGTACCGGTAACAAAGTCAAGAAGTATAATCAATAACAATTTCATAAATTAACCTCCTGAATAAACATGTTGTGTAAAATTTCGATAGTATAAGTTCAAGGTTTGTCCACCTTAATTCAGCTCTCATTAACAACATAGTCTGGAAATTTGGAAAATAGAACCTCAGAATATGCAAGCTGCAGAGAATATGAAATAAATAGAAAATATGCGCTATTTAACTGAATTATGCTTTTTTACACATAGACAGTATGGTATAATCTATATATAAAATATAGCAAGAAATGGAGGATTGATTTTATGGCAGAAGATTCAAGAAAAGTTATGAGGGAAGATAAGATCACAATAGCAGATGAAGTAATTGCAACTATAGCAGGTATTGCAGCTTCCGGAGTCAGAGATGTTACATCAATGAGCGGCAATATAGCCGATGGTATTGTGGGAATGCTAGGAAAGAAGAATCTTAGTAAAGGTGTAAAGGTTGAAACAGGAGAAAAGGAAGTCATTGTTGATCTCTCAGTTATAGTTGAGTATGGTTGCAAAATACATCACGTTGCTCAGCAGATACAGAAAAATGTAAGAGAAGCGGTAGAAGAAATGACTGGTATGGATGTTGTTGAGGTAAATGTTCATATAGTTGGTGTTGACACAAGCAAAATTTTGAAAAAAGACAGTGAAGATGTCATAAGAGAAATTGAAGGTTAATTTACACATATTACAACGAGTTTAATAGAATAGCTTGTGAAATAATAAATTTTAGAAAGATACATAGAAAGATACATAAAACTGTGCTGATGAATGATGGAGTATAGTTGTTCCATTAACCTGGACTAAGAGGAAACACCACTATGAAAAGAAGGTTATTGAACATTTTTATAGTTATAGCATCATCTGTTATTTTGATTGTACTTACATTTTCTGCAAGCGGTCTGTATGAGATGCTGAACTTTTTTAGGAGCATAGATTACTCCTGGATAGCAGGCGGTTTCCTTTGTATGTTCTTATACTGGTGTACCGATGCTTTGGTAATTCAGACAGTAATGGCTGCTTTATTTGAAAAGCGTACTCTTATGAGCTTTCTTAAAGTGACAATGGTGGGTCAATTCTTTAATTCGATAACACCATTTGCATCAGGAGGTCAACCTGCACAGGTTTATGCCATGCAAAAAATGGGTATTAGTGGTGGACATGCAGCATCAGCCTTGATAGTAAAGTCTATTACCTATCAAATGACAGTTTTCGTGTATACATTTATATCATATATATTTAAAGGTAACTTATTTGTGCAGAAAGTAAACAACTTTTCTGCATTATTTTTTGCCGGGCTACTTACAAATCTGCTGGTGGTCTTATTATATGGGTTATTTGTCTATAAAAGGTCGGCAGCTGAAAAATTGATATCGGTATGTTTAAAAATTGTTTCAAGGACAAAGATTATTAGAAGCCCTGATAAGTTGAGAAGAAAACTGAATATAGAACTGGAACGGTTCAGTGATGGTACGGCTGCACTGAGAAATAAATTTGACTTGCTTATAAGGATGTTTACGCTCCAACTGATTCAGCTTACTTTTCTCTTTGCAATACCTTATTTAATCAGATTGGCAACGGAACCCGGATATATAAATATAGGCGATATGATCGTAGCCCAATCTTTTATCACAATGATATCTTCATTTGTACCTCTTCCCGGTTCTATTGGAGGAGCTGAAGGAATAAGCTATGTATTTTTCGGCATATTTTTCAGTAAAAACATACTGCTTCAGGTAATACTGATATGGCGGTCAATTACATATTATTCCAATATAATCATTGGAGGGGTTGTTTCTTTAACAGCTTCCAGAAAGCTTGTTAAAACAGCTCATTGATATAACTTGAATATAACTTGTTGTTCTATATCATTAACCAGTACAACAAGTTAATTAAAATTTAACTTGTTGCGCTGACATTTTTATCGTTTGCTGAGAAAAAAATTTGAAAATACAATATAAGAGGAGGTTTTCTAATATGCAAAAGGCTGTCGAGATACAGAGCCGTGGGCTGACACTGAGGGGAATGCTTCATGTGCCGGAATGCTGCGATAAAAAAGTTCCAATTGTACTCATATTCCATGGATTTACAGGAAACAAAATGGAACCGCATTTTATCTTTGTAAAGCTGTCAAGGCTTTTGGAGAAAAACGGAATTGCAAGCGTAAGATTTGACTTCGGAGGAAGCGGCGAAAGTGATGGAGATTTCATAAATATGACTCTGTCTGGAGAACTTCAGGATGCCAACAATATTCTTGATTACGCGAAAACCCTTGATTTCGTAGATACTTCAAGAATAGGCATAGTGGGATTGAGTATGGGCGGAGCTGTTGCAGGAATGCTGGCAGGAGAACGTAAGGAAGATATTCGCACTGTCTGCTTATGGGCACCGGCGGGAAACATGAGGGAAAAGGTATTGTCACAGTACAGTGAACCCAACATTACTATGCTTGAAAAATTCGGGTATGTTGACCTTGGTGGTTTGCTGCTGGGAAAAAACTTTGTGGAGGATATAAAATCTATTGATATAGTAGGGAAATCTGCAGCATATGATAAAAATGTGCTCATTTTACATGGGGATAAAGACGCATCCGTACCGGTGGAAACATCCTACAGATATCTTGAAGTTTTTGGTGAAAGATGCCTTTTGCATATTGTAAAGGATGCAGACCACACATTTAACAGCAAGCATTGGGAGGAAGAAGTGCTTGAGTATACCGTTGCATATCTGCAGGATGAATTATAGACGCCTGGCGCAACAAGTTTATAAAAAAATGTATAAAATATAAGACTTTTTCCGATGATGCCCGTATTATTAATTGAAAACAGATAATTAAATGGAAATAAGAATATTATAAATGTTATTAAAGTTGAAAGGAGCATTATTGTGGAAAAACGTCTTTACCGTTCAAACAACAACAAAGTTATAGCAGGTGTCTGTGGGGGAATTGCGGAGTATTTTAATATAGACCCCACCATAATAAGAATTATATGGGTTGTAGTAGGTCTGACCTATGGTGCCGGGATAATAGCATATATTATTGCTTCTATTATTATCCCAAGCAGAAAGGCAGACTGGTCATCCAATGCATGGAACGGACAGTCAAAAAGTGAGGAGTATGAGTCAGGTTTTAATCCTGATGAATGGAAACAGGAACCCAAATACGATTCTGATAGAAGCAAGAATATAGTTGGAATAATACTAATTGCTATCGGTGTAATATTTTTGGCAAGGCAGTTTTTCAGCTGGATTGATTTAAAGGTGGTTTTGCCGCTGATATTTATTGCAGCGGGTGTACTCCTGATATTTAGAAGCAGGAGGAATTCACAATGAAAAGCAGAGGTATTGGTGTTGGTGTTTTCCTTTTGCTTGTCGGTGCTGTTCTGCTGCTGATTAATTTGGGAGTTATTAACTGGTCGATATTTGATGCTATCCTTGATCTGTGGCCTCTTTTTCTTGTGGTTATAGGAATCAATATAATAGCGGGGAAAAGGCAGGCTGTAAAAATAATAGCATGGGTGCTTTTGCTTGCTGTACTCATTACCTATGGTTATATAAACATGGAAAGATATAAACGCGATAAGGGACAGGATGGAAACAACGAGTATTTTGTTGAGAAACTTGCTGAAACCGAAAAAGGTGACTTAAAACTTTCACTCGGGGGCTTGAGTTTCAATATAGGATCGGGAAGCAACTACCTGTTGGAAGCAGCAGCAACAAGTCCCACAATGAAGTACTCCGTGGACTACGATGAAGGCAACAGAATTGCACGCATAGATATTAAGCAGGCAAAGGAGAGTATTATTGTAAACCGTGTGGGAAATCAGGCTGATTACAGCTACAGGCTCAATCTCAACGATGACGTGAAATGGGATATCGATGCCAAAATAGGTGCTGTCAGTGGTACTATGGATTTGTCAGATATCAAAGTTGATGATCTTGAAGCTGATCTGGGAGCAGGCAAATTGGACATTATATTCGGTACAGCAAATAAAATGACAAATGTCAAAATAAATGCCGGAGCCTCCAAAGTTGATCTTGTTTTTCCCGAAGAAGCGGGAGTAAGGATTAAAGTCAAAGGTGCACTTAGCGATACTGATCTTGAAGATTTAAACTGGGAAGTGAAAGATGGATATTATACATCTCCAAATTATGATAGATCCCAAAGCAAAATAAATGTTAATGTTTCAATAGGGGTAGGTCAGTTGTCCGTTAAAGTGCATTAATGGATGAATACGATAGGAGACGCTTTTTTTTATCGCTTATTAAAATAGGATATATTAATAGTATATTTTAACAGGATATAGAAAGTACGAAGCTGGTAAACGTCCCTGTGGGATGTGCAAATTTCCACTTAACATTTGTGGAAATTTTTTTATGGACAGTTCTGGTGCATGTTGAAATATAAGTATTTGTAGGTTTTGATATTTCTTGAAATAATAAATACTGGAGGTGATTAAAAATTGGACAATGATTTAATAAAAGAGGAACAAAATGAAAATGATACAAATGACGCGGAAATTAAGGGATCGGAAGTAGTATACAATCCGGAGAAGGATTTTTATAGAGGTATGAGTGGCGAACTAAGGTTTAAGGCAGAAGGACTTTTTAAAAAAGCAAAGGAAAAAGGAATTTCAATTGAGGAAGTCAGCATTGATATTCTTAAGGAAAGCCAGGTAGATTTTCCGTGGATAGGTGTCATTGACCTGCCAGCTTATATTGTTGAAGTCAAAGGACGCGATATCCAGACAGGACAGACGGTGGTAGACTGCAAACAAATTGACTATTATAACAGGTATCAGAAGTATCTGGTAGAGAAGATTCAATCAAAAAAAACAACGGTTTTATCTGAACAGGATATGTTTAATATAGGAAGAAACTTGATAGCAGACAAGGAATTCGGTATTGAGAAGACCGTTACAGGTGCCTGTGACAGGGTAATAAGAAAACTTATGGGAGAGAATGACTGGCTTTATCCGGATGAAATCAGGCTTCTTGATGAAGAATTTGATACTGTTCAAAAGGCAATATCTGAGGAAAAAGAAAAAAGAAAGACGGAATATGCCATGCCGTATAAAAAAGCCACCGAAAGACAGATAAACTACCTGAAAGCCAGGATTAAGAATTCAGGTATGGATCCGGAAAATGAAAGGGTCATGAAGGAAGTGTTACGCCAGGCAGGGTTCGGTTCTGTTGATTTAGGCGAGCTAAGTACTTTCAGTATGAGTAAATTAATAGAAGGTATTAATGAAGTAATCCCAAAAGTTAGAGAAGAGCTGTCAAGGCAGGAAGCATCAGGCAGAAAAAGTACAAACACAGATTTAAATTGAAATATTTTTTTAACATATTATTATTTTATTGAGTGCTTTAAATATAGTATAATAAAAAAAACGATTTTGTTGAAAAAATTAAATTTAGTGTATACAATAAGGAAATAAAACGAAAAAAGTAAATTATTTTTCCTTAAGAGAGGGCTGAAAAGACAAGTATGAAAGACATTATTCTCGCTTCTGCATCTCCAAGGAGGTATGAACTCTTAAAACAGATAGGTCTGAAATTTGAGGTAGTGCCTTCCGACGTTGAAGAAGATGTAGATTTAATTCATGCCCCTGAAGAATTGGTAAAGGAACTTGCTCATAAAAAGGCTCTCAGTGTAGCAAAGATGATAAACCGCCAATGGCCTGCAAGAGATGCTCTGGTAATTGGTGCTGACACTATAGTTGTAAAAGACAGAATTTTAGGAAAGCCGGAAAATGAGCAAAGTGCTTATGAAATGCTGAAATCCCTTGGAGGCAGTTGGCACGATGTGATTACTGGAATTTCGGTAGTCGGTTCATCCGATCTCCGGAGTGTTACGGACTTTGAAAAGACCCGCGTAAAGATGCGGGAGCTTGACGACAAAATTATTTGCAACTATATTGATACCAAAGAGCCGTTGGACAAGGCTGGAGCATATGGTATTCAGGGAATGGGAGCACTACTTGTTGAGCGGATAGAAGGCTGTTATTTCAATGTAGTTGGATTGCCTCTTTTCAAATTATGCAGGGTATTGGAGAAGTTTGGCATATATGTGCTATGAGTTGTTGAATTATTGGCAATAATTCAAACAAAAGAAGAGCAGTAGTTGATTAATATATAATGCGGTTTATATAAATCTGGTGAAAATGATATTTATAGTCAATTTGTAATGTATTAGGAGGAAATATATGGGTATATTCGCGAAAGATATTGGAATTGACCTGGGAACGGCAAATACGCTGGTACATGTAAAGGGCAAAGGGATAATAGTTAGAGAACCGTCAGTTGTTGCTATTAACAAGAAAACAAATACGATACTTGCGGTTGGCGATGATGCTAAGAACATGATAGGCAGAACACCCGGTGATATAGTTGCTATAAGGCCAATGAAGGATGGTGTTATTGCTGATTTTGATATTACAGAGAGCATGCTTAAGCACTTTATCCGTAAGGCCATAACCAAAGGGGTATTTTCTAAACCGAGAGTTGTTATATGTGTTCCGTCAGGTGTTACTGAAGTAGAAAAAAGGGCGGTGGAAGAAGCTACAATTGCGGCTGGGGCTAAAGAAGCATATCTTATCGAGGAACCTATGGCAGCAGCTATTGGAGCTAACCTTCCTGTTGAAGAGCCTTCGGGAAGCATGGTAGTTGATATAGGAGGAGGAACAAGTGAAGTTGCGGTTATTTCCCTTGGTGGAATAGTAACCAGCAAATCATTGAGAATAGCCGGTGATGAGCTTGATGAGGCTATTGTGCACTATGTGAAAAAAGAATATAATTTAATGATAGGAGAAAGAACTGCAGAAGAAATTAAAATGACTATAGGTGCTGCATATCCAAAACCTAAAGAAGAGACAATGGAAGTACGGGGCAGGGACCTGGTGACGGGACTGCCCAAAAATCTTGTCATTACGTCAACAGAAATCATGGGAGCATTGAAAGAGCCTATAAATGCCATAATAGATTCAATTAAGTATACATTGGAGAAGACGCCCCCGGAACTGGCCGCAGATATAATGGACAGGGGAATAATGTTAACTGGAGGCGGCGCACTTTTGAGCGGATTGGATAAACTTATAAATCAAGAGACAGGTATGCCTGTTTCGATTGCGGAAGATCCTCTTGATTGTGTTGTGAAGGGCTCAGGGAAAGTTCTTGAAGAGATAGAGACATTGAAGAAGGTATTGATTTCTCCCAAGAAACTGAAATGAGTCATATTGCATGTGGAAAGGGGACTCATTCTTTGCGGCATCTTATAAAAAGCAAGGTATTTTTGTTTATAGTTATAACCATAGTTCTCTTGGTTACCATTGCATTAACTGCAGACAGCAACAGCAAGCTGAATTGGATTGGAAACATCTTTAGTGTTCCGCTTTCTCCGGTTCAGAAGTTGTTTTCGACTGCAGGCCAAAAGATTGATGAAGCTGTTTCTTTTTTTAAGGATATAGAAGCTATTAAAACTGAAAATGAGGAACTTAGAAAAAGAGTCAGTGAACTTGAAAGGGAAAACAGAGAACTGGAGGCATTTAAGGAAAAAAATGAAGAACTGAGGAAAGCTTTAAACCTGAAAGACAGGTTTGCAGAATATACCATAATCGGCAGTAACGTCATTGCAAAAGATGCTGGAAACTGGTTTGATATATTCAGGATAGATGTTGGTACAAGAGACGGAATAAAGGGTGATATGCCAGTAGTTACAAATAGCAGGGGTCTTGTTGGAAGAATATTGACATCCGACATTACTTCATCCAAGGTTATTTCTATTATTGATGAAGACAGCCAGGTAGCCGGATGGATTTCTAAAACAGGTGGGCATGTCATTGTAAGAGGTGATTATGCACTTAAGGATGAAGGATTATGCAGGATGGATTATATTGCAGGAGATATAGATGTTAAAGTCGGGGATATAATTGAAACATCCGGGTTGGGCGGTATTTATCCAAAAGGAATCGTTATTGGTGAAGTTAAGGAAATCAGGATGATCAATAGCGAATTTAACAGATATGCAATTATCGAACCTGCAGTTGATTTTAAAAGCCTGGAGGAGGTTTATGTTTTAAAAAACAAGTGAAACATCAGATGAGGTCAATGATTGGGAAAATGAAAATAAAAATTCCGGCCTATACTGTCTGTATTATTGGAATTATACTACTCCAATCGACGGTATTGGATTACATTAGAATTTATAATGTAAAGCCCAATTTAATAATTGTATTCACAGTGTCGGTAGCATTCCTCAACGGAAGCATAGAAGGTGCTATAGTTGGCTTTTTTGCAGGGTTGGCACAGGATATAGTTACAGGTAAACTAATAGGTTTTTACGCTCTTCTTGGTTTATACCTTGGACTGGCTGTTGGTTCAATTAATAAAAGACTGTATAGAGATAATATGTTAGTTGTAATTTTTTTTACCTTTATTTCAACAATAGTTTACGAAAGCGCAGTCTATTTTTTATGGTCCTTCAGAAGTATAATAAGCGGGCAGATAAATTTGCTCTATCCTCTTAAAGAGGTTATTTTGCCTGAGGTAGTTTACAATAGCGCAATTTCAGTATTTGTTTACATATTGGTGATGAAGCTGAGCAGGGCATTTGAAGAGACTGACAGAAAGTAAGGAAGGTTTTGATAATGCAAGAAGAAGTAAAGGTGGGTAATTCAATTGAAAGAGAAACTTAAAGATAGATATATTATATTGTCATTATTTTTTATTTTATTTGGTATAGCAATAATCTATCAGCTGGTTGACCTCCAGATTGTTAATGGCAATAAATACTATGAAAGTTCACGGTATGTTACTCAAAAAGAGAGAGAAGTTATTGCTCCAAGAGGTAATATTTATGACAGGAACGGTGTTCCAATTGCTACAAACAAGCAGGGATTTTCACTTCACATTGTCAGGACTGAGATGGAAAACAGTGAATTTAACGATATGATTTTAGAGCTTGTAAATGTTATGGAGAAAAACGGGGATAAATTTGATTCTACTCTGGATAAGTATCTAACTTTCAACCCCATAACCTTTAATGACCAATCTGAAGAAAAAATAGCAAAGTGGCAGAAGGACGTTCTGGGAGTTAAAGAGTCAAACATAATGAAAACTCCTCAGGAAGTTTTCGAATATTTGAGGAATAAGAAGTTCGAGATTGATGAAAAATACACTGATGAAGAAGCATACAAGATAATGAGGGTACGGCATGAAATTTTATTGGAGAAGTGGAAATTTGACACCGGCAATTCGCTATGTCTGGCAAAGGACATCAGTTGGGAAACTGTTGCTGAGGTAGAGGAGAAAAACCATATTTTCAGAGGAATTTCCACTGATGTTGAGCCCGTACGGCAGTATGTCAATGCAGAAGATGTAGCTCACATATTGGGATATGTAAGGCCTATAGACGCAGATGAGTATAAGGAACTTCGTGAAGAAGGGTATAAGAACGATGATATAATTGGGAAAACAGGTATCGAAAAACAAGCTGAAAGGTACCTGCGGGGTAAAAACGGCCGAAAAAAAGTCGGCGTTGATACCAATGGAGTGCTGACGGTTGACGGAATTGGAGGAGAGCCTGCCGTCCCCGGAAACGATGTCGTTCTGACAATTGATATGAAGCTTCAAAAGGTTGCTGCGGAATCGTTGAAAAATAGAATAGAATGGATAAGAGGCCTTGGCGGAGAGAAAAATTTCGGAGATGCAGACGCAGGGGCTGTAGTAGTTCAGGATGTTAATTCAGGTGAAATACTTGCAATGGCGAGTTATCCATCTTATAACCCTTCGATTTTTCTTGCCCCTTCAGATGATAAGGAGGCTCAGCAGGCGATAATAGATTTGAACGACCCTGAGAAAAAGGAAACATCAGCATTTAATCGGGCTATTCAGGGAATTTACGCACCTGGTTCCACATTCAAGCCGATTACAGCAATAGCCGCTCTGGAGGAGGGAACAATAACACCGGACCAGGAGATTCTTGACAGTGGTTCTTTAACAGTACCGGGTAATAGGACACTCAGATGCCTGGAGTACCCGGTGCATGGGCATGGATATCTTAACTTAAAGAGAGCTCTTGAAACTTCATGTAACATTTATTTCTATGATATTGGAATGAACACAACAATTGATAAAATTGATAAATGGGCAAAATATTTTGGCCTGGGAGAGTATACAGGAGTAGATTTGCCCAATGAAAGCAAGGGAATAAGGGCAAACAGGGAGAACAAGCAAAAGCTTTACAAAAATCAGGTGGATCAGATGTGGAGGCCTGTAAATACTGCAATGGCTTCGATTGGACAGGACGATAACGCATTTACTCCTATTCAGATGGTAAATTATATAAGTACTCTTGCAAATGGAGGAAAGCGCTACACACCGCACTTAATTAAAAGGATACTGAAATATGATGGTTCAACAGTAAATGAGACAGCACCGCAGTATGAGCAGGTACCTGTAAAACAATCCACTATAGATGCCGTTAAAAAAGGTATGATAGGAGTAACTACGTCGATAGACGGTACTGCAAAGGAAGCTTTTAAAGATTTTCCTTTTGAAGTAGCCGGTAAAACGGGTACAGCTGAGACAGGCCGTGAAAGTACCCAGTCATCAAACGCCTGGTTCGTAGCTTATGCTCCTGCAGATAACCCTCAGGTAGCGATCGCAGTTGTTGTTGAGAAAGGTGTATGGGGGTCATATGCTGCTTATATTGCGAGAGATGTTCTTACTGAATACTTTAAACTTGATGGCAGTGAAAAAATAGACGATAATGTTGAACCTTTCGAACCGGTATTTACCCAATAGAAGGTTTCTTAGGGATATTCCTTAATTCAACTTGTTGTGCCGGTGTTTCGATAGCAGGAGTTCCGGGCATAAGATCTAATAAAATAGCTCTAAAGCTCTCCACGATGCGTTTTCATTACCTGGCACAACAAGTTGGCCTGATTAAAAAAAGGTGTGTCCCCCTTTAGTTTATAAAAAATAAGGAAAGAAATTGTCGAATGTGATATAATTCAAGAGTAGATATTTCCAACATAATTTTCGGGGGTATGGCTAGATGGAAGAAAGTGGGATTACGTTTAAAGCTACCGCTAACGGTTTGATTTTAATCATGAAGGAAGAAGAAGATTTTGAAGCAATACTTGAGCAAATCAGTAAAAAACTCTCCGCAGCAGGTAAATTCTTCAAAGGTGCATCACTTGATGTAAAATACCGGGGAAAAATATTGAGTGAAGCGCAAGAGAAGCTTATTATCGAATTAATGGAGAAAAAGACGGGAGCTAAAATAAAAAGCCTGCAGCTGGATACCACTGAACCGGAGCAAGTTGAGGTTGCACATACCGATAGTATACCCAGTATGCACAAAGTAAAAAAATTATTCTTTAAAGGAATTGATGAAGGAATAACTAAGTTTTACAGGGGCACGGTTCGTTCCGGCCAACTGATTAGTTTTGACGGTAATGTAATAGTAATAGGCGATGTAAATCCGGGCGGAGAGATTGAAGCTACAGGAAACATTATAGTAATGGGTTCTTTACGGGGAATTGTTCATGCAGGAGCTGACGGTAACAAGGAAGCTATAGTTGCCGCTTTAAATCTTCAGCCTACACAGCTTCGAATTGCCGATATAATAACACGGTCTCCTGACGAGGAAGAAACAAGGAATGTCCTTGTTCCTGAAATGGCATTTGTAAAGGATGACATGGTATATATAGAAAGGTTTTTGCCTCAGTATAAATAAACTTTACAAGATTATCCGTAATTGACAAAAAGAAAAAAGAAATATATATTTTACATATAAGGCATGAGGCACATAGGGGGTACATACAAATGAGTGAAGTTATTGTAATTACTTCAGGAAAGGGCGGAGTAGGGAAGACTACTTCTACAGCAAATATTGGCACAGGTCTGGCCTTGGCGGGTAAGAAGGTTGTATTGGTTGATACGGATATCGGTCTAAGGAATCTTGATGTTGTGCTTGGACTTGAGAACAGAATAGTTTACGATATTGTCGATGTCGTTGAGGGATTTTGTAGAGTTAAGCAAGCGCTAATAAAGGACAAGCGTTATGATGGCCTGTATCTGCTTCCTGCTGCACAGACCAGGGAAAAGACTGCTGTTAATCCTAAACAGATGATTAAACTCTGCAATGAGCTGCGTGAAGAATTTGACTACATTATTATAGATTGCCCGGCTGGAATAGAACAGGGGTTTAAAAATGCTATAGCCGGTGCGGACAAAGCGATAGTAGTAACAACTCCCGAGGTATCGGCTGTAAGAGATGCTGATAGGATAATAGGGCTTCTTGAGTCAAATGAATTACGTAATCCTAAGCTTGTCGTCAACAGAGTGAGAATGGATATGGTTAAACGTGGAGATATGATGTCTATCGATGATATTATTGATATACTTGCGATAGACCTTATCGGTGTAGTGCCTGACGATGAAAAAATAGTAGTGTCCACGAACAGAGGCGAACCTGCTGTAACTGATAATAAGTCGTTAGCCGGACAAGCTTACAGGAATATAACAAGAAGGATATTGGGAGAACAGGTTCCTATCATGGATCTCCAATCCGAAGAAGGTTTTGTATTTAAGCTTAGAAAACTATTCGGCCTTAAATCATCCTGAAGGGGGAGAATAAAAATTGTTGGATATTTTTAAATTTTTTAATAAGCCTAAGAATTCTAAGGACGTAGCTAAGGAAAGACTTAAACTTGTTCTGATTCATGATAGGGCTAATGTGTCTCCTCAGTTTCTGGAGATGGTAAAAAGCGAAATAATTAAGGTGATAAATAACTATATGGATATTGATGAATCTGAGTTGGACATACAGCTTACCAGGACGAAGAGTGAAGATGGAGAAAGAATAGTACCTGCTCTTGTTGCCAATATTCCTATAAAGAGTGTTAAAAACAGCGGAAGGTAAAATATTGCTGAAAATGTTAATAATAAACGGCAAAAGTGAATAAAAAACCCGGATTTCAGGTTGAATCATTGTATTTCCGATTCTGAAATCCGGTTCTTTCCTGTTATTTAATAATGCTGTGATAACAGTTCTCATTAAAGCCGCGAACGCAATTCGTTGTACACTTGCTCCGGTGACATCCCGTTTGCATCTATCACCACGGCTTTTGTATTTGTATCGCTTATTCCAAGGAAGTTTCTGTTTGATCCTGCAATTATGAGAGCGTCATAATTTCTCATCTGTTCTGTATATTTTTGGTTTATACTAATACTTTCTACATTAAATCCCTTGTCTGAAAGAAAATTCTTTATAGGTGTAAGATTTTCCTCTATAGCAATCCTTTGCATCAAATTCACCTCCACATCATGTAGTATTTGTTTAAAGAAACAAACTATTCTGTAATAAATTTGCCATAGCATAAATATAATTTAATGAACATTAAATAATTTACAATAAGCTATCAATAAACTAATAAGAGGATGTGGGAGAATGGATGATGTAATTGTCAGATCCAGGTATCCGCGCCGTAATACACGCTGCAGAAAGAGGAAAAGCTTTAGAAACAACAGTCAAAAGAACAATAACAGCCTTGCATTAACTATAGCCCGGCAGTTGATTATTTGTCTTCTGATATTGCTGATTGTTGCCATAATAAAAGGAATTCAGGTTCCTTTTACTAAAAACTTATCGGATAAGATAAAATATGTGGTCGTTCATAATATTGACTTCACAAATCTTTATAATAAAATCGACGGAATTGTTGCAAAAATTACAAATAAAGAAAAATCCAACACTGCAGAAGACAATGATAATACCGCTAATAACGCTGACACTGACACCAGCGCCGATTACAAAGAACCTGTTGTGGCCGGCGAGATGTATATTCCCGATGAGATGTCAATGGAAGATGCGGAGATTAACCTTCAGCTGATAGCTCCTGTTGAGGGAACAGTGAGCTCACCTTTTGGGGAAAGGATGCATCCTATAAAGAAAACCGTTGAATTTCACAGAGGAATAGATATAGAAGCAACTGAGGGTACCCAGATAAGGGCAGTACTTGAAGGAGAGGTAGTAGAAGCAGGAGAGGAGCCAACCTACGGAAAGTATATAAAAATAGAGCATACCGATGGAATAGCAACAGTATATGCCCATTGTTCAAAGTTAATTGCGGAAAAGGGACAGAAGGTAAAGCAGGGGGATATAATTGCTGAAGTAGGTAATACAGGTGCAGCAACCGGGTCACATTTGCATTTCGAGTTATGGAAGGATGGAAAATCATTAAATCCATCAAATTATATAGTTATTTCAAAAAGTCTATAAGAGTAGATATTGAGCAGTTTACTCTGGAATTTGATCCGTTGTTTTTTGCTGCAGTTTTAATAATGTATATCTGTGGATATCTTGCGGAATATTTTCTTATATTTTTTTGCATTATGATACATGAGTTTGTTCATTCAATAGTTGCAATCTTTGCCGGAAGACATGTATACGGCATAAGAGTAATGCCTGTGGGGTTGGGTGTATCAATAGAGGAAACTCTAACCGGCAGATTTGAAAATGTGTTTATATATTCTTCCGGTCCTTTTATAAACCTTTTTTTGTTTTTGCTTATTAAATTTACAGGCGCAAATTCAGAAGTTCTTATCAATATTATGGTTGTGAATGCATATCTTGCAATTTTTAACATAATGCCGGTCCTGCCATTGGATGGAGGTAAAGTTTTGCTGGTTATTCTTTCAGGAAAGATTGGGACCTTTGCAGCTTACAGATATATTCGGAGGTTGTCATTTCTCTTCGGGATACTTTTTATTACAGTTGGAACTGTTCAGTTCATATATAACAGATTCAATTTCAGCTTATTTTTAATAGGCATTTATTTGATTTTCTATGTATTTACAAAAAAAACGGAGGCTGCGTTAATGAATATGAAAGATATTATTTACAGGCGGTCAAGACTGATTAAAAAAGGGATATATCCTGCAAGGGATCTGGTAGTTATTAAGTGGATAAAGCTTGGGGAAATCTTAAAACATATGGATTTTGACAGATTTCATATGGTGTATGTTCTTGATGATAACCTGAAAATAATAGGAATTGTTACAGAGCAGCAAATAATGGACGGAATAATGAATTATGATTCCAGCATCACATTTGATGAACTGATAAAACTAAATATGTTTGCCAGATGATAAGTATATAGTAACTTGTTGTGCCAGGCAATGAGTTAGCATTGTGGAGGGCTTCGGAATCCCTTATGCATTCACCGTGTTAAAGAAAGTATCCTTTGATACAAGCTAATTGATTTGCCCCATAACAAGCTTACCAGCTCTTATGCTCGGAACTCCTGCTATAGAAATGCCGGCACAACAGGTTGGTTGATTTAACTTTTTATTAACCTGTTCATACTTTACTATGGTATAATCAAAGTATAAAGAAATACCTGTAGTGATTTATAATGCTAATTATACATATATCTACTTAAATATTTAAAGGGATACATATGAAAAAGACTTGGACGCTTTTAGTTGTTGGATTGACAATGTTTTTTTTGGTTGCAGGAATTGTATTTACCATGTATGTAGTTTTAAATTTAAAAAATGAATATGGCCATGAGGTTGCTGACAGTGAATCTGTGCATGGAACTGCCAATAAAGTCAATAGAGTTGATAAAGAAACCAATGATGAGTCTGTCGATGAAGGCATAAACAAGCCAACTGATGAAAGTATTTATGAGCCTGTTTCTGAAGGTATTGATAAGTCTGCTGATAAAAGTGCTAGTGAACCTGCTGTTGGTGATAACGGGCCTGGTGATATTACCGGCAAGGATGTCAATGACACAGCTGTTGTTGATAAACCTCCGGCACCTGAAAGAAAAGATGAGAAGGAGTTGTCCCAGGAGGTTGACAAACAGCTGCCCGCAGATGGAAAGCAACAGCCTGCAGATGACAAGCAGTTGCCTGAAAATGGAAAGCAACAGCCTGCAGAAAAAGCAAACGATGGCGGGCAGCAGGAGACCGCACATTCAGAAACCCATGGAAAAAGCCTTGATGCAAGTAAGCTTGCAGGCTTGAGCAATAAAAAATACGGCTGGTGGGTGAGGGAAAAGTCAGAACATCAGCCCCCTGTTATAGATCCGACATTTAAAAAATTGTTAGATAAATACGATGGCATATTTATAGGCAATACAGAGGAAAAAATTATATACCTCACATTTGACGAGGGGTATGAAAATGGATATACACCCCAAATACTCGATACATTAAAAGAAAATGATGTCAAAGCGGCATTTTTCATTACCGGCTCCTATATGAAAAGAAACAAAGACCTTGTTAGAAGGATGCTTGATGAGGGGCATATTGTAGGAGGACACACCATTAATCATCCAAGCTTGCCCAGCGTCAGTGACGGCGTTCTTGAAAATGAGTTGTATGGATTTGAGAAAGAGTATTATTCTTTATTTAATGAGAAAATAAAATATATAAGGCCGCCTAATGGGGAGTTCAGTGAAAGAACTCTTGCGGCAACACAGTTGATGGGATATAAAAGTGTTTTTTGGAGTCTAACCTACCGTGATTTTGAAACGGACAAGCAAAAAGGGGCGGATTATGCCTATAAAATGGTGATGGATAAACTTCATAACGGCGCTGTAATTCTCCTGCATGCCGTCTCCAGTGACAACACTCAAGCCCTGGACAGAATACTGAAAGATATTAAGGCGCAGGGATATGAGTTTCGGCTTTTGGATTTGTAGAGCTGATGAGGCCTGCAATCTCAAGAACTTTACTGCTTGATTTGGGCCTGTTCATGGTGTACAAGTGAATTCCTGACGCACCGTTTTCAATAAGATCACGTATTTGCATACCCGCATATTCAATTCCGGCTTTGCACATATCATCGGGATTGTCAGAGTACTTATCCATCAAAAGAACCAGTTTTGCTGGTATCGAGCAACCGCTTTTTGCAGTGATGGATTTTATCTGATTGGCCTTGAATATGGGCATTATTCCTGCGGTGACAGGGCAATTAATGCCAACGGCTGCTGCTTTGTCGAGAAAGTCATAAAACAGTCTGTTGTCAAAAAAGAGCTGTGTAACAAGGAAGTCGACACCTTCATCGACTTTTTCCTTTAAATAGAGCAAATCTTCCTTTAATCTTTTGCTGTCAACATGGCCTTCAAGATATGCAGCAGCAGCGATGCAAAAGTTATACCTTTTTCTTATATATCTTATAAGCTCACTTGCATATTTAAAAGAATTTTTGCTAAAATCAAAATCCGGTTCACTTGCCGGTGGGTCTCCTCTGAGCGCAAGTATGTTTTCGATTCCTTTCCCGTGCAAAGTTTCCAACAAACTATCTATTTCTTCTTTTGTATGGCCTACGCAGGTGAGATGAGCCATACTTTCGGTTTTATAGTCTTGTTTGATTTTCGAGGCGATTTCTACAGTACGGCTTTTACTACTGCCTCCTGCGCCGTAGGTTACACTTATGAAATCCGGATTCAGTGCTTTGAACTTCTCCAGTGAATTGTATATTGTATCAATTGGTACATCAATTCTAGGTGGGAATATTTCAAAGGACACTACAGTTTTTTTCTTCTTAAACATATCCATTATTTTCATTTTATTAACCTCCTCACATTGATCTACGAATTTATTTAAAATATTATAACACAGAATTAAATACCGTCAAGGTAAGTTATATACATTTATAATAACACTAAATTCAGTTATAATCAACTATATAAAATATTTCTTGTATTTATTGTTAAGCTGAATTTAATACATTATCTGTATAATTATCAGGATTATTGCTTTAATTTTGTAGACAAAGCTTGGTTGACGTATACTGTTGTATTTTATAAAATAGTTTTATATCGCAATGGGAAAGTATATATTTGTTAAATTAGTAAGGGGTGGATTTAAATGTATAAAATTATAAGGAAGGAAGTTCTCAATCCATCAGTAAAATTAATGGAGATTGAGGCACCTTATATTGCAAGAAAAGTAGAGCCCGGCCAGTTTATAATCCTGAGAATAGATGAAAATGGTGAAAGAATACCTCTTACCGTAGCTGATTATAACAGGGAAAAAGGAACTGTGACTATAATATTCCAAGAGGTTGGAAAAACTACAAAGAAACTTGGAACTTTAAAAGAGGGAGACGCACTTCTGGATTTTGTCGGACCACTGGGAGCTGCTACCGAACTGGAGGCTTATGCAGGCAAGAAAGTAGCGGTAATAGGCGGAGGACTGGGGTCTGCAATAGCATATCCGCAGGCAAAGAAACTGCATAGCCTTGGTGCAGAAGTCCATTGTATAGCCGGTTTTAGAAATAAAGACCTTATAATACTTGAAAAGGAAATGGCTGAAGCAAGTACAAAACTCTTTATTACTACGGACGATGGATCTAATGGAGTAAAAGGGTTTGTAACTGACGTGCTTAAAAGACTTATTGATGAAGGAAATAAATATGACCTGGTTATTGCCATAGGTCCTTTGATTATGATGAAAATGGTGAGCAAACTTACTAAAGAGTACGGTATAAAGACCTTAGTGAGTATGAATCCAATAATGATTGACGGTACAGGGATGTGCGGAGGATGCCGTGTTACTGTAGGTGGAAAAATCAAATTTGCATGTGTGGACGGACCTGATTTTGACGGGCATGAGGTGGATTTCGATGAAGCTATAAGAAGGCAGCTCATGTATAAGACAGAGGAAAAACTGTCACAGGAAAAACATGCATGCAGGATAGGGTTGAATGGTTAAAAGCAGAGAGGGGATGGTAGTGTGCCTAATATGTCACTTGAAAAGATAAAGATGCCTGAACAGGCACCTGATGTACGTAATAAAAACTTTAAAGAAGTTGCACTGGGTTATACCGAAGAGATGGCAATTGAGGAGGCTAAAAGGTGCCTGAGTTGTAAGCACAAGCCCTGTGTAGGCGGATGTCCTGTAAATGTTAAGATACCTGAATTTATAAAGTTTGTATCGGAAGGAAAATTTGAGGAAGCTTATCACAAGATTAGAGAGACAAATAGCCTTCCCGCAATTTGCGGCAGGGTATGTCCGCAGGAATCGCAGTGTGAGAAATACTGCGTAAGGGGCAGGAAAGGTGAACCGGTAGCTATAGGACGTCTTGAAAGGTTTGTAGCGGATTGGTATATGGCGAATCGCAAGGCAGAAGTTGAGAGAGTTCCCGGCAATGGAAGGAAAGTTGCAGTTATTGGTTCCGGGCCTGCAGGTTTGACATGTGCAGGCGATCTCGCAAAGATGGGCTATGATGTAACCATATTTGAAGCGTTCCACACAGCCGGAGGAGTTTTGATGTATGGTATACCGGAGTTCAGGCTTCCTAAAGAGCTGGTTCAGAAGGAAATAGACAATGTAAGGCAGCTTGGCGTGGAAATTAAGACTAATATGGTAATAGGCAGGGTCTTGTCTCTGGATGAGCTTATGGAAGACGAAGGATTTGATGCAGTTTTCATAGGTACAGGTGCAGGACTTCCGAGTTTTATGGGAATACCCGGTGAGAATCTTAACGGGGTATATTCAGCTAATGAGTTTCTTACAAGAATAAACCTTATGAAAGCATATAAGTTTCCTGAATATGATACTCCTATAAAAGTAGGCAGGAATGTAGCGGTAGTAGGTGGAGGAAACGTAGCCATGGATGCCGCAAGGAGTGCGAAGAGGCTGGGAGCAGAGAATGTTTACATTGTATATAGACGTTCGGAAGAGGAGATGCCTGCAAGGCTTGAAGAAGTACACCATGCAAAGGAGGAAGGGATAATATTCAAAAATCTCACAAATCCGGTAAGAATAACAGGTACCGAAGATGGCTGGGTAAATGGCATGGAGTGCATCAGAATGGAACTTGGTGAGCCTGACAGTTCAGGAAGAAGAAGACCTGTGCCTGTGGCAGGTTCAGAGCACGTAATAGATGTGGATACAGTGGTAATAGCAATAGGACAAACACCAAATCCATTGATAAAATCTACTACACCCGGTCTTAAAACGCAAAAATGGGGTGGAATAATTGCTGATGAAGAGACGGGAGCCACCAGCAAGGAAGGTGTTTTTGCAGGAGGCGATGCTGTAACAGGTGCTGCTACGGTCATACTTGCAATGGGCGCAGGAAAGAAAGCTGCAGTTGCAATAGACAATTATCTTAAGAATAAAAGATAAAAATAAGAGAAAATGAAGAATTGAAAAACATTTCTTTCAAATGATGGAATAAATCAATAACGCATTAAAATGGGTAAAATCTTGTACAATAGCATGTAATTCACGCTTGTGCAGGATTTTATTTTTTCTTGTTTTATTATTAATTTAAAATAAAAAACAAAACATGAAATTTTTAGATAAAAATCTTGCAATAAAAAATGTACTTATGTTATAATTTTTTTGTGAAAAAAATGTTAATATCCCAATAGAAATGATTAACATCAAGTTTAAGATTAATCTATTCTACTGGCATAGGTAACAGAGTTATACTGTCTCAATTACCTGGTAAATTAGATTAATGAAAGGACAACCAAGTTTATTTATATATTGGGAAGGTGTCTGTACGCAATTAAAAGTAATAAAATGACAACAATTACATTAGAAGGAAATGATAGGGGGCATAGAAATGAAAATATTAAGCAGTGTTATGGAACAGGTTATAAAAAGAAATCCAAATGAACCTGAATTTCATCAAGCAGCTAGAGAGGTTCTTGAATCACTGGAACTTGTAGCTGAAAGACATCCGGAATTTGTAAAAGCCGGTATATTTGACAGGATAGTTGAGCCTGAAAGGCAGATAATTTTCAGAGTACCCTGGGTTGATGACAATGGAAATGTTCGTGTCAACAGAGGTTTCAGGGTTCAATTCAACAGCGCTATTGGCCCATACAAGGGTGGCTTGAGATTCCATCCTTCAGTAAATCTTGGAATTATAAAATTCCTTGGGTTTGAACAGATTTTCAAAAACTCTTTGACAGGATTGCCAATAGGTGGGGCAAAGGGAGGAAGTGACTTTGATCCGAAAGGCAAATCTGAAGGTGAAGTAATGCGTTTCTGTCAGAGTTTTATGACTGAACTGTACAGGCATATCGGACCAGATACTGATGTACCGGCCGGAGATATTGGAGTTGGAGGAAGAGAAATAGGTTATATGTATGGCCAGTATAAGAGGATAAAAAATGACTTCACCGGAGTTTTGACCGGAAAAGGCCTTACATGGGGTGGAAGCCTTGTGAGGACAGAAGCAACAGGCTATGGGCTTTGCTACTTTGTAGATGAGATGCTCAAGGCAAAGGGAAAATCCTTTAAGGGTGCTACTGTAGTAATTTCCGGTTCCGGAAACGTGGCAATATATGCAGCTGAAAAAGCACAGGAACTTGGAGCCAATGTAGTTACAATGAGTGATTCAAATGGATACATCTACGATCCCGATGGAATTAAGCTTGATACAGTAAAAAGAATTAAGGAAGTAGAGAGAAAGAGAATAAAAGAATATATTAAATATCATCCGTCAGCTCAATATACTGAAGGTTGCACAGATGTATGGACAGTGAAGTGTGACATAGCTCTTCCATGTGCTACTCAGAATGAGATAGATGAGCAGTCAGCAAAAACACTTGTTGCCAATGGCTGTTATGCAGTTGGTGAAGGTGCTAATATGCCTTCAACAAATGAAGCAATTGAAGTATTCCTCAATGCGAAGGTATTGTTTGCTCCGGCTAAAGCAGCCAATGCAGGAGGTGTGGCAACTTCAGCTCTTGAAATGTGCCAGAACAGCATGAGATATTCATGGACTTTTGAAGAAGTTGACGCAAAACTGAAAGATATCATGGTAAATATATACAAAAATGCAAGCGCTGCTGCAAAAGAGTATGGATTTGAGGACAATCTTGTAGTAGGTGCAAATATAGCCGGTTTCATGAAGGTTGCTAATGCTATGTATGCACAGGGAATAGCATATTAAATAAACTTAAACTCGTTGTGCCAGCTAATAAGATAGCATTGTGGAGAGCTGGTTATTACTGGCTCTTAAGCTCGGAACTTCTGCTGTCGAATGCTGGCACAACAATTAAGCTGACTTCTTGTGTTGTGCTATTTCAGTATAAGGTTTGCCTTTTCGTGATATGCCCCATATTGTTCCATATGTGTTCTATAATAATAAATATAGGTCATACAGAAAATATAATATGGGTCATGTAGAAAATGTAATGTAGTTTATACATGTGATGTGATTCATACAGAAAATATATTTGGCCGTATAGAAAATGCAAACCCTCATTTTATCAGGGTTTAAGTGCGGTTAAGTTAGTTTGCCGGTAAAGCTATCATTAAAATAAAAAAATTGCTGCTTGACAAAATTGATTGTAATATGTATAATATCCCCTGCAGGTTGATTTTACGCGGGTTTAACTCAGTGGTAGAGTGTCACCTTGCCAAGGTGAAAGTCGCGAGTTCGAATCTCGTAACCCGCTCCAATATACCTGCGGGTGTAGTTCAATGGTAGAACATCAGCCTTCCAAGCTGATTGCGTGGGTTCGATTCCCATCACCCGCTCCAAGTTTCTGAAAGCTCTTGGTATTCAGGAGCTTTTATTTTTATGTTATTCATTCAGTTTTGTATTTTTATTTATCTCTTTCTTCAAGACTTTTTTAAGACTTTCTTTAAGACCTTCTTTAAGACCCTTTTTAGACTTTCTTTGAGATTCTTTTTAATACTATCTTTAAGACACATTTTCTAAGACTTTTTTATGACTTTTTCTTTAAGATTTTTTTCTTTAAAATTCTTTCTTTATGTTTCTCATGTCTTTTAGGTTGGATAAATATAACCGCATTATCTGCATGTTTATAAAGCGCCATCTTAAGATGATGCATTTTGTAAATTTATGTAATGTTGTTTTCTTTTTCAGATGCTTGGTATATAATTAGTATGGCTTGAACTACGTGCGTAGTTTGGAGGTATATTAATGTTTAGTGTTACTTTAAAAGAAATAGTTGAAGAATTTCAGCTCGAAGTTGTTACCGGGAGAGGAAATTTGGAAGACGTGTTGGTTACAACGCCAGACGTCAACAGGCCGGGTTTACAGTTGGCGGGATATCTTGATTATTTCGGAGCGGACAGAGTTCAGATTATAGGGAAGGTTGAAACGTCTTATCTGGAGTCCCTTCCGACTAATGAAAGATATAAAAGGCTCGATAAGCTTTTCAGTTATTCATTTCCCTGTGCTGTTGTTACCAGGGGCCTGGAAGTTTTTCCTGAGATGATAGAAGTCTCAGAAAAATATAAAATACCTATTCTGAGAACGAAAGATATAACATCGAACTTCTTAGGTGGCTTGATCAGGTATCTGAATGTACAGCTTGCCCCAAGGGTGACAAGACACGGTGTTCTTGTTGAGGTGTATGGAGAAGGTATACTGATACTTGGTGAGAGCGGTGTAGGTAAAAGTGAGACAGCTCTCGAACTGGTCAAGAGAGGGCACAGGCTTATAGCTGATGATCTGGTGGAAATAAGGAGAGTATCTGATAAGACCCTTCTTGCCACAGCACCGGACAGAATCAGGCATTTTATTGAGATTCGCGGTGTAGGGATACTTGATGTCAAGAACCTGTATGGCATGGGTTCGGTTAAGGTTATGGAGTCAATCAGTCTTGTAATAAATCTTGAGCTCTGGGATGAAAACAAGAATTATGACAGACTTGGCCTGGATGAACAGTATACTGAAATACTGGGAATAAAGGTACCTTCGCTTACAATTCCCGTACGGCCCGGACGAAATCTTGCTATTATTGTTGAAGTTGCGGCAATGAATTTAAGGCAGAAGAGTATGGGTTATAATGCAGCGAAAGTACTTAGTGACAGGATGATGAGGGAACTAAGAGAATCACAGGAATGATAGCCATAAAAACGAATAATGCATAAATGTAAAAAAAGAATAACAAAAGTTTAACTAAGTATATAGAATAAAATAAAAAGAAAATGTGGAAGAATTGTAGGAGGTTAACAATTGAAACTAGTAGTTGATGCACACACACATACCATTTCAAGCGGTCATGCATACAGCACCGTACAGGAAAATGCAAGAGAAGCAGTAAATAAAGGCATAGAAATGTTTGTAGTAACTGATCACGGGCCTTCCTTAGAGGGTGCGCCCTCACTTCTTCATTTTGCTAATTTAAAAGCAATACCTGATGAAATATATGGGGTAAGAGTAGCAAAAGGTGTAGAGGCAAATATAATTGATTATTCAGGCAATTTGGATGTACCGGCGGAATACCTGAGAAGACTGGATTTTGTTATTGCCAGTCTCCATGATATATGTATAAAACCAGCAACCATTGAACAACATACAAACGCTTTAATAAAAGTTCTGGAAAATCCATATGTTGATGCAGTTGCTCATCCGGGAAATCCTGTATTTCAGGTAGATATTGAAAAGGTGGTAAAGGCCGCTGCAGAAAACATGAAGTTAATAGAGATAAACAACCACTCCTTTGATGTAAGAAAAGGATGTGAAGAAAACTGTGAGGAATTTGCACGCATTTGCTGTAAAATGGGGGTTCGGATGATTTGTAGCAGCGATGCGCATATAAGTTTTGAGGTAGGCAGCTTTGATAGAATTCAGAGGTTATTTGATAAAGTGAAGGTTCCTGAGAGTTTGGTATTGTGTACCTCTGTTGAGAAATTTGAAGAATATATATTGCAGAAGAAAAGAAGACTTAACTTGAAACGTGGCAATTAATCTGATTAAAGTATATAAATGAAAAAGCGTATAAAAAGTCTTGATTTTTGCATATATATCAAACATAGTGAAAAGAGTTGTGAAGTAATATCGCCCAAAGCTATAAAAGTAAAAGCTTTTTTTATGAAGGAGTGTTTGATTTTTGCAGAAGGAATTGGTCGCAGGGCTGATTGGTAACATAGTAGGCAAGGAAAATGTTTTAATAGATGAACCTATGTGGAAGCATACCTCCTTTAAGGTTGGAGGAAATACTGATTTATTGGTTATGCCGCAAAATACAGACCAGTTGATTGAAATCGTTCAGGTATGCAGGGAAAGACAATGCCCATTTTTAGTAATGGGTAATGGCACTAACCTTATTGTCAAAGACAAGGGTATAAGAGGAGTAGTTATAAAAACTTTTGAAGGACTTCAAAATTTCAGAGTCTATGATGAGTTTATTGAAGCCGAATCAGGAATTCTGCTCTCGAAACTTTCAAATATCGCATTAAAAAACAGTTTGACTGGACTTGAATTCGCCGCAGGTATACCAGGTACCCTTGGTGGTGCTGTTACAATGAATGCCGGGGCGTATCATGGGGAGATGAAGGATGTTGTTGTATGGACAAAGTATTTAGACAGGCAGGGACTAGTAAAAGAGATAGGAAATGAACAACATCAGTTTGGATACAGAACAAGTTTTATACAGACGGATGGCGGCATAGTGCTCAAATCCCGGCTTAAATTGCGCAAAGGAAACAGCAGTGAGATTAAAGCGCTGATGGATGACCTGGCAAAGCGGAGAAAAGATAAACAGCCACTGGATATGCCCAGTGCCGGGAGCGTTTTCAAAAGGCCGGAGGGGTATTATTCAGGCCAACTAATAGAGAACTGTGGACTAAGAGGATATTCTATCGGTGGAGCCCAGGTTTCAAACAAGCATTGCGGATTTATTGTCAATAACGGAAATGCAACGGCTAAAGATGTGATTGCTCTGATAAAATTTGTGCAGGATAAAGTAAGATCAGAATTTGGAGTTGAACTTCAAACTGAGGTAAAGATTGTTGGCGAAGATTAAGAGGGGGAATAGTATTGATGAGATTTATTGTTATTACTGGGATTTCCGGTGCAGGTAAGAGTCTGGTTGCAAACTACTTGGAGGATCTTGGTTTCTTTTGCGTTGATAATCTGCCTCCTTCACTCATTCCCAAATTTGCTGAGGTGTGTTTCCAGAGCCGTGGGAAAATGGATAAAGTAGCCCTTGTAATAGATATAAGGGGAGGGGAGCTTTTCAATGACCTGTTTCCGGCATTGGAGACATTAAGAGAAGGTGGGTTTAATTACGAAATATTGTTTATGGAAGCGTCAGATAATGTGCTTATAAAAAGATATAAAGAGAGTAGGCGTACCCACCCCCTGGCCCCTGAAGGAAGGCTTATTAAGGGAATTAATGAAGAACGTGAGATGCTTAAGAAAGTAAAGGAAAAGGCAGACCACATAATTGACACGTCAAACCTCACTCCCAGACAGTTAAGGGAGGAAATAGTACGCATTATTGACGAAGAAAAGACATATAAAGGAATAATTATCAATATTATGTCCTTTGGATTCAAGTACGGAATACCTATAGATTGTGACCTGGTTTTTGATGTAAGATTTATACCAA